>JACCED010670676.1_pt1 | contig 88177 bp, 101 predicted proteins | sample 7455021 | NCBI WGS metagenome assembly JACCED01 (sample SAMN15323456, study PRJNA562643) | freshwater metagenome | isolation source: river surface water | place: USA:Blue River Watershed | collected 2017-08-19 | reverse complement strand
TGTTGTGTGTTAAAAGAATGGGTAGGCAGTTGCCTACCTACCCATTAGACTGAGAATTATAATTGATTAATCTATGACGTTATTCTTTTGGAACGCTATTATAGCCCCCAGCTGCATTTGAAGTATAAGTATAAGACTCATCTTCATTTAGATAAGTATCTGTGGCAGGATAGAGGTGTGCTTCAGTATAACCACCTATACCATCAGAGAGATAATTTATATCATAATAAACTGATCCCGCTGGTGTAATTATTGATCCTGCACCGGATGCTGTTGTAAATACATCACCATGCATTGCATAAGTGTAGCTATTATAACTACCACCAATACCATCAGCTAATACGTTGTAAGTACCATTTTGATATTGATATCCATTGATATTAATGTAATTAACATTGTTACTGGAAATAATGGTTCCTGCTTCAAGATAAGTATTCCATCCCCCAGTGCCATTAGCAACATAAGCATAACCCCCATAAGTACCTAATACAGTACCTGCTTCAGGATAATCTCTATCTGATTCAGTATAACCACCGATACCATCAGATACATAATCCACGGTTCCATTAGCAAAATCAAAACCCATGTAGGTATCTACATTGCGTTCAGTATAAGATATATTATTTGCTATGATCTCTCCGTTAGCCAAATAGTTAGTAGTATCGTTTGTACCACCATTACCATCGGCTACTGTATCAACAGTACCATTTTGGTATTGACTACCATCGATAGTTATATAATTTGTAACGGAGGATATGACATATCCATTGATATATACTGAATCCCATGTACCATCGCCATTAGATACATATCTATATGTTTGATCTGAACCGATGTCACTGAATTCAGCTACGTAAGTATAATTACCGTTACTGCTGCCACCATTACCATCAGCAATTACATCATAAGTACCATTGGCATACTGATTTCCATTGATATCAATGTAATTTACGACACCAGCACTTAATACGGTACCAGCTGCAGGATTACTAACTTCATTAGTTACTTCACCATTTACTGTGCCGTTATTTGTAGCTGTAGTTGCGAAATAAGCATCACCGCCAACGGTTCCCCCATCATTAGTAGAGGTTCCTTCGAATACAGCATTACCAGTTACGGTACCACCATCATTCGATGCAGTATCTTGGAAAGTAGCAGCTGCAACAGTTCCTGTATTTGTTGAACCACCTTGGAAGGTAGCACTAACAGTTACAGTTCCTGCATTTACTGCAGATCCTAAGAATACAGCATTGTCTACTGTTCCGGTATTTTGTGAAGTGCCATCGAATACAGCAACTGCTACATCTCCATGGTTAGCTGCACTATCATTGAATACAGCATTATCTGTAATTTCACCTGTATTAGTAGCCGAATCATAAAATTCACCCACAGCTACGGTTCCTGCATTTTCTGATGTATCATAGAAATATCCTGATCCATCAATTAAACTATTTATATTTCCCATATTTTATTATACGTTATATGTTGAGTTTCCTTCGAATGTAGCTTCCCCGCTTATGCTGCAAGTAACATTACCGAAGTTTTGTGATGTGAATGTGATTCCGACTGATCCTGAGTTAATAGATGCGGGTTGTACCCAACCAATATAGTCAAGATCGACGATAGGTTCAACAGAACCACTGACAATAACGACATTAGTCGAAGACAATGGAATAGATACCGCTTGTTGGGTATGTGCACTATCTGCCCACCAGTTGTCTACTGAATACCAGCTGTCGCTAGATGTCGAATAGTAATATTTACCTACATTTATTGATACAGAATTACTGGTTTGAATTGTAGTATATTCAGAATTTAAATTTGGTTGATCAATTGCTGCTAATCTTACATATGCAGATTCATGTTCACTATTTAACACTGTAGGTAACCACGCATAATCCATTATCCAATTATAAGAGATGAATTCGTCGACTGCTGCTGAACCATTATCATTTATCCATGTAGTTCCATCATAACTGTACTGCATTATAAAAGCCGATACACCACTTGCAAGCGTTTGTTGCGCAATTTGAATATCGTCACCAGATAATGATATACTAAATGTTTGTGAACCACCACCACCACCACCACCAGCATCATCGAAATTGCCTCCGTCTAAAAGAGAGAAGACATTTTGAACGAATTCAGTAGTAGCTAGATAGGTATCTACGGCTGTAGTTACTTGCGTAACAGTAACAGCAGAAGACAATACAACAGTGTTAGAGAATGTTTTATCTCCCACAACTGTTTGCGATGTACTTTTATCCAAGAATTCACCTTTACCACCAATAGAAGATGATGCATTACTGGCCTTACCATAGTAGAATGCTTCTCCAACTTCGTTGAAGGCGAGTTCTCCATGAGCAATAGTAGCAGGTGCACCTAATGCAGGTCCTAGCAATGACCAATATACCCCTAATCCATCGGTAGGTGGTATAGCGTCATTGTTGGCTGTTGCAACATAATAGTTGCCTTGATACATGACTTTATCACCAGTTTTGTATCCGTTATCAGATCCTCCACTTTGTGATAAATTGACCCTCGTGGGATCAAATGCTGTAGCACCAGCTAAAGCATTGCGTCTTTTAATTTTGAAAATATTTCCCATAATTTTAGGTTAATACCTCCAAATTAAAATGATCCACCATCAAGGAGTGAAGCAACGTTTTGCACGAATTCTGTATTAGCAACGGCTAAAGATGAATCGGCAGTAGATTGGGTTACTGTTACAGCTGCACTACCGAGATCAACAGATCCAGAGAATGTTTTAGCTGCATCAACTGTTTGATTTGATCCCAATGTAACATAGGATCCGGAACCACCAATAGCACGAATGCCATCTGCAGCACCATAATAAAGTGTGTCATTTACTTCGTTATAAGCTAATTCCCCATTTTGAAGAGAACCAGGTGCACCGGATTGTCCGGCTGTACGACGCTTGATTTGAAAAATGTTTGCCATAATTTTATTAAGAATTGAATGCGGGGGCCCGAAGGCCCCCTTAAGTTAATTGTTGATAAGTTGATTAGAATGTTCCCGAATCCATTACGCAATCATAGAGCGTTGCCGCACTAAGTGAGATTGACATAACAGTACCACCAGTGATACTAACTGCATCATAATTTTGTGATGCAATGGTACCAAGTGTTGTTACACCTGATGTACCAGTAAGTGTTTGGAATCCAGACTCAAGAGTGTCGAATCTTGCATCATCTGCTGTTGCAGCACTATTGATTGCAGAACTTAGATCACCTAATTTGGTGCTGAGTGTTACTGCAAAGTTCTCATCATCACCGATAGCTGACGCAAGTTCTCTAAGAGTATTAAGAAGCGAAGGTGCTCCATCAACTAGATTAGCGACTGCGGTGTCTGTGTAGGATTGAGCGGATGCCAATGTAGTGGCATCGCGAGCAATCATGTCGGATGACAAGGAATCAATGCTGGAAGCAAGTACTCCAGTAGCAGCTACTGTGTCAGAACGAAGTGTGCTAATGTCACCAGCTAATGAACCAGTAGCAGCAACAACGTCTGTTCTTAATTGATCAACAGCGGCCGAAGAACCGGAATTGCCAGCTTGAATAGCAGCTGATAATGCAGCTACGTCTGCAACACGAGCGGTGACTTCATCATCAATTGCCCCAGAGAGGAAATCGATTTTGGAATCAACGTGTGTATGAAGATCACTGAGTTGTGAATCAACTGATCCAGAAAGTGAATCAATCTTGGTATTTAATGTTCCAGAAGCAGTAGCGGTATCTGTTCTTAATTGGCTAATATCACCAGCAAGTGTTCCGGTAGCAGCAACTGTTTCACTTCTTAATTGAGCGAGATCTGCAGCAGCTTGTGTTTCAAGGTCGCTGATATCACTAGCTAAAGCAGCTGTAGCTGTTTGAACGTCTGTGCGAAGTGTTCCAATATTATTAGCTACGGTTGTAGCAAAATTTGGATCAGAACCTAAAGCATCCGCTAATTCTTTTAAAGTGTCAAGAACCGTAGGTGCGCTATTAACGAGATCCGCAACTGATTGATCAATCTTGGAATCGAGTACACCTGAAACAGATGCGATAGTGCTAAGTAGTGAACCTGTAGCAGCGGCGGTTTCTGTACGAAGGGTGCCAATATCACCGGCTAATGTGCCAGAAGCAGCAACAACTTCAGCTCTGAGGCCATCTACAGCAGCAGATGAACCGGAATCAAGAGCGTTAATAGCTGCTGACAATGCAGATACATCAGCAACACGTGCTGATTCTTCTGCTGATATATCACCTGCAAGTACACCTGAAACGGATGCTAATGAACTTTCAAGAGCTGAAACTTCAGAATCAATTTTAGAATCCAATACTCCGGAAACGGATGCTAATGAACTTTCAAGAGCTGAAACTTCTGAATCAATTTTAGAATCAAGAACGCCTGAAACCGATGCTAATGAACTTTCTAAAGCAGAAACTTCTGAATCGATCTTGGAATCAAGAACACCTGAAACAGAAGCCATCGAGCTTTCTAAAGCCGAAACTTCCGAATCAATTTTAGAATCCAATACACCCGAAACAGAGGCTAAAGAACTTTCAAGAGTCGAAACTTCTGAATTAAGGTCACTAGCTAAAGCAGCAGTGGCAGTAGCAACATCTGTGCGAAGGTTGCTGATATTTGTTGCAACGGTAGTAGCAAAATTTTCGTCACCGCCTAAAGCGTCCGCTAACTCTTTTAATGTGTCAAGAACTTGTGGTGCGCTATTAACGAGGTTAGAAACCTCTGTGGTAATGCGACTATCAAGGTTTGAGGAAACCGTTTGAATGGTGCTGTTTAATCCAGCAACTTCAGAATCAATTTTTGAATCTAATATACCAGATGCAGCAACAACCTCTGCTCTTAAATTATCAATAGAGGAAGAAGAACCGGAATCCAGGGCGCCAATTGCAGCCGACAATGCAGCTACATCAGCAACGCGGGCTGATTCTTCAGTACTGATAGCGCTTGATAAAACACCTGTAGCAGCAACTGTTTCTGTTCTAAGTTGTGTAATGGAGGCATCGAGTGTGCTCGAAACGCCACTTACTAATGTCGTAACATAACCATTACCTCCGATTGGGATGATTTGGGTTGCGTTACCATTCGCGTCAGTTCCGCGACCGTAGTAAAGTGTATTATCAACTTCGTTGAACGCCAACTCGGCGTTTTTGAGTGATCCAGGGGCGCCTGCGGCACCCGTGGCTCTACGTTTAATTCGAATTATGTTTGCCATATGTTTATAGTTGTGTTAAACGGAGATGTCTCCGTTATAATATTTATCAAAAATCAACCCCCCTTTTCTCTTTTTATTCTAAGAAATATGTGAGAAAGAATACTTTGGCGTAAATAAACGCATGAGAAAAAAAGACTGCATATATAGTCTCAATGAAATCTTAGAATATATCTCAGAAAATGAGGTTTTTGAAGAAATCTCAAGAGAATTAAATATACCAGAAGAAGACCTAGAAATAATCGTCACCTCTATTATAACAGATATAGACAATGACGAATGCAAACGTTAGAATTTCTTGGGATGATTATGCTATAAAACTAGCAGAAGTTGCTTCTTTAAGATCAGAAGATCCTTTCAAAAAAGTAGGTGCAGTGGCTTTTGATTCAGAACATAGAGTCATAGGTGTGGCTTATAATGGATTAGCATCTGGTAAGATAGTTGACCCCGATTTTTGGTCAAACCGGGACAAAAGACGTCCCTTTATGATTCATGCTGAACAAAATTTACTCTCTTTGTTCAAAAGAGGGGAATGTCATACTATTGCATGTACGCTATTACCATGTTCTTCTTGCGCTTCTATGATAGCTGGATATGGTATTAAAAGAGTCTTATATAAAGAAGAATACGAAAGAGACCAAACGGCACACGAAATATTTTCTTTTTATGATATTTCTACTTCAAAGTTAACAGATATTTGAGCGTATTTGTAGTACCAATTAATTCATCAACCATATTTTGAAGGTCTGAATGGGCTTCAACATGGCTTCTTAATTCTCTTAAAAAGCTGGAGAAGCTTTTGATAGATTCATCAATTCCGGGATATCCATTTAATTCGATAGAAAAGGTTATATTTGACTTTAATCTCCCATAAACACCCATATATGCTTCAATTAAACCGTCAATTAGTCCATCTAATTCACCATAAACCTTACCAAATGCCTGATGTTCCGCATATGAATCTGTTTGCCAATGAGAAAGTCTCAAGTTTTGTTGAAATTGAATTAATGGCGTCACAACATTCATACACGTATTTATGTTGATTTTTGACTTTTCAAGATAAGATATTAATCACACCTAATATGAAAAAGAAGAGCAAAATCCAGATCGAAGAAGTACAACAAGTTGAAGAGTATCGTCCGTCTGAAAGCAGAACTGTTATAACCAGTACTGTATCACAATATTCATACAAAGTATTAGCTTCGAGAGATGATTATGTTGCTCTTCAGGAAGAAGTTACCAAATATCTAAATGATGGATGGTTACTAGCTGGCGGATTAAACACCTCTGTATTTGCTAATCAATATCAATCTTCAGTTCTTTATACACAAGCAGTTTATAAAAAATAATATGGGTAAACTAAACACAGTAAAAAACGGAAAGGGGTCTAAACCAAGACCAGTTGATCAAGAGAAATTCAATCAAAACTTCGATGAAATTGATTGGGGTAAAAAGGAAGTAGAGTCAAAGGAAACCCCTAATAATTAACTCATGAAAAATATTCCAACTGTTCATGAACTTCGTAAACGGGGATATCAAGTCTCCGTAAATCATCACCGGCAATTCTTTAAATATGATTCTTTTACCGGGAAGAAGACTATTGTTGAAGCCTCTTGGTACGCTCGTAATGATGATTATCCTGATTATTTCCTTTCTCCCAATGGTGGGCGCACCGTAATTGCCATTACTGATGAAAAGGGAGCTATTTTTGAGGGAGTGACCCATTGTTCTACCCTTGATCGATATGTCAAGAAAGAAGGGGTAAAACGTGCTGTTGCAAAGGCTTACGCAAAACTTTGTAAGTATAAAAACATCGAACCATAATCTGTTTTAAATATATAGATTTGCCATGACGCCCGAATAAATAAGGGTATCATGGCAATTTTTTTAGACAATAAACCTATTAAAGATTTTGGAGACACCAAAGAGGTTATAAATGTACTAAATTGCTCTTCTCTGCAAGAAGTAAAAAACAATCTTTTTTTAATTAAGACCAATGGTGAAACTTTTTTGAAAGAAAAGGTCAACACACATAAAAATAATCCTGTTTTTGAATTCAATGTATTGATTGGTTCTAAATTACACAAGAATATCAAATTCGTAGTTTCTGAGAAGAATGAAACTAAGCTAAATCATCAGCAATTGGGTATTGATAGGAAACCCAAAACGGAAGAAAAGCCCCAAATTCTCAAAGAAAAGACGCAATTAATTGACGCAAAGTCTGAATCGGCACCAAAACAAGAAACGCCACTCACAGCTGATCTTGTTAAAAAATTGGTATATGAAACTTTTAGTAGCTTAGTAAATGAAGATTCCAAACACCCTGAATTAGAGAAATTTTTTGACGTTTATACAGAAGGTTTCAAAAATCAGTTCATGCAAATTTCTGAAAAAATTTCTAAAAGAGAAATTTATCGTGCTATGGAATCGGGGGGCGGTACCAATGCCAAGCAATTTGCTAAAGGTGGTACTATGGAAGGCGATTTGACCATTACCGGTAATCTATCAGTAGTGGGTAATAGCTATATCAATCTTCAACCACCTGATGAAGTAGCTAAAAAAGTTGTATTCAATGTAGGTGATGGTATTAACACAGACTATACCTTATCACATAATTTAAATACTAGAGATATCTTGGTCTCTGTTATAGATACTGCAACTAATAAAGTAGTATATCCGTTAGCACAATATACTAGTTTAAATGATATTAGTTTATCCTTCGAAAATCCCGTTTCTACTAATGCTTATCGTGCTGTGGTTATAGGTTAAATATTTCACAAATTTTGCGTAAATACTTAAATCATGCCACATATAGAATTTGTTAATAATGTATTAGTCCAAAATAGTATATCTGCTATTTCTGGAATATATGCAGATACGTTAAATGCTAAATCTGGCATATCTTCACCTGATGTTAATCTTTTAAAGTCAACTTCTGGAACTTGGGATTCTGTTTATACAACAGTATCTACTAATAGCGCTGACTGGCAATCTACTTATACTACCTTTAAAAATACTAGCGGATCTTTCTTAACAACAGAAACGGATTCGCAGACATTATCTTATGATGAGGGATTAAAAGAACTTTCTATTTCTAATGGAAATAGTATATCTCTAAGCTCTGTTAATAATGAATTAAATTCTTTATCTGGTAATTGGGAAAACACTTATAATACCGTTTCTAGTAATAGTGCTGATTGGTCTTATCAGGGAACAGACATTAAAGGTTTGACAGGAAATTGGGAATCTACTTATACCACATTTAAAAATACAAGTGCATCATTTTTAACAACTGAAACAGATTCTCAAACATTAACCTATAATGAATCAAATGCAGAATTGAGCATTTCTAATGCAAATACGATTTCTTTATCATCACTAGACGTAAGAGCACTCTCTAGCAATTGGCAAAATACTTATACAACTGTACAAGCTAATAGCTCAGCTTGGATATTAAGTGGGTCAGATGTATCAGGCATATCGGGAAATTGGGAATCTACTTATACTACAGTTAGTACTCATAGTGCACAATGGAATTCTTCTTATTCAACAGTGAGCAGCAATTCCGCTTCATGGTCAGCTAACCCACAAGTAGTAGAAGCAACTGTTTTCAATGCTGATTCTGTGAATTTAGTCCGCGGAAATGTTGTATATTCTTTTGGTGCTACTGGTGATACCATGTCAGTTAAATTAGCTTCTAACAGCGGAGAAGCAACTTCATCCAAAACATTAGGATTTGTTAATGACACAATTGTACCGGGCGGTACTGGTACAGTCACTATTGTTGGTAGGATGGATAATTTAAATTTCGGGGCACCATATGTTGATGGTGATGCGCTTTGGTTAGGAAACACCCCCGGGACATATACCAGAACCAAACCAACGGCCCCCGATCATGGGGTATATCTAGGAGTAGTTGAAAGAGCAAATTCCGGAAATGGAATTGCCTATGTTAAGGTTCAAAATGGTTATGAATTATATGAGATTCATGACGTAGCTATTACTACTCCATTATCCGGTCAAATGCTGCGCAGAAATAGCGCAAATACGCTTTGGATCAATACAGATGATGGTACTAAGTGGGACAGTACTTATACAATAGTAAATGCTAAGAGTGCTAATTGGGATACATCATCATCACGAACATTTGGATCCGAATATTCATTTCATGAACAATTTTTAAATAACACAAGCTTGGGTGGCAATTTATTAATAGGGACCACCACAGGGGGCTCAATAACCGTTGCAACTTCTGGTATATTTGGTCAAGCACAACTCTCTACTGGAGCTAATGCAACTGCAGGTAGTAATGTGCGTATTCAATCAGGAGCAAATCAATTTAATGTTATAGGAAATGGGGCTTTAGATTATGCAATAAGATTTAACCAATCTAGTAGTGTTTGGTTTGATGGAACATTATTAGGGGCTTTTCGAGCCGGGTTAATGACATCGTTCAATACAGACAGCACGGGCATTTATTTTAGAGTAGTAAATGGAAGTGCGTTGCAATTTGTATCTAGATCTGGCGGGTCTGAAACAGTTTTAACTCTTGAATCAAATATTACACAGGGACCATTTCATTTATGTCAATTTTCTATTAATTCTGCTGGTACTTCAATTACAGTAAAATATAATGGTTCAGTAGTGGGTACTGTAACAACTAATATACCGACAGCTGGGCTATTTCATAATATATGCTTAATAAGAGAATCATCTACGGGTACAGCAGTAACAGCTAGTTTAGATTTTGTAGCTATGCGATATATACCAAATACAGCGTTTTTCTCTTTTTAATTAATCCGACCATTCTTCAAAAAGTCCTTTTTCATTAGAGAAGAGGACTTTTTTAAATCCAACCTGATTGAATATAGACTGACATCCCATGCATGGTTTTGCCATAGCTACTTTTCCGTTCTTATCAATTCTTACATTAACAAAAGTACAATCAGAACAATCATCCTTACCATATTTTAAGATAGCAGAAAGCTCTGAATGGGTCCCTACAAACTTTCTAATATCTAGCCCATCTCTTCCTTTGTAATTAAATCGAAGATTAGCTGGATGTGTTTTATTGGCATTAATGCCGATCTTTTGAATCTTTCCTTTTCTTACAATAAAAGTGGTGTGGAAGGTTCTGTGATCAATAACATCTGGCATCAATGATCTGGTGATTTCTACGTACTTATGGAAATTCATTTTCTAGACTTTTTAGTAACGATATTTTTCAATTTACATGCACAATGTTCTTTGATTGGGCATAAATTGCATGAATTATCGTTGTCTAAAAATATATCGGGTCTCCAACAAGCACCCGTCGTAACTTCTTCACAAATCTGTTTATTTTTTACGAGATCAAACTCTTGAATAGAATAACCAAAATTGAATTTTTTAATTTCGTCTTTTAGCTTTTGAATTCGTTCTTCCTTTGTTTCTCTTTGTGGCTTTTCCTTCTTTTTTCGTTTCATTTTTTAATGACTTATAATATCTCATGTTCTTTCTCATAGCAGTATATAACCCTATTACTGCCGGCATCATCTTCTCAAAATTCCTAGACTGAACTTCTGTTTTATTATTCCAATAATACTTTCTTGTTACATTTTTAATATCTGATGCGAATTCTTTAAAAGGCACATCATCTACTACGTATTGAATATAATGGCAAAATTCATGCAAAAGATCTTCAATGAACAATTTCATTGCTTGATGCTCAGGTAATTCAAATATATCTTTTCTTATACAAATAGCATTATTGAACGTATATTGAGAATATTCTTCTTTAATGATTCTTAATCGAAGAATATGATAATTGGTTGTTCTTTTTGGTCTAATAGAATTTAAAATACAAGACAATAAAGATTCAATGTACTGAAGATTTATATTACAATTCTCGATTGTTTTTTTATCTTTTTTATCACATCGAATCTTTATGAATTGCATATTATTAGTTAATCATCTTCGTATGGGTTGTCATCAAACTCTTCATACTCTTCATATTCGAAGTCTTTTGATTCTTCTACGATAAAGGAGTCTTGATCCGGGAAGAAATAATCATCACTAAGCGGAAAACAATTTCCAAGATGATTCATAAGATCTACCTGATCTGTTAATGATTCTAGAGTATCAGTCTTCTCAGAACATAAATTATAGAATTCTCTACCAGCGGCAATTGCTGCATAACAATAAAATAAGTATTTTGTATTTTTCGCAGCTAATTTACTATTCAAAAAGTATGCATAATCATCACAAACATTTTTATACAATTCTGATTGATGTGGTACTAGACGTTTCAACAAGTCTTTCTTAATTGTTTTGGCGTCTTTGCTTTGGTTGAATTGAATAGTCTCAACAAAATTCCAAAATTCATTGAGCTCTTCGTTACTATATTTTTTATTAGGGTTCTCTGCCATGTTTTATGTTTTTACTAATTTATTGGGTTTCATAATAAATCTTTTTTAACCTTATCTTGCAATAAATCACGTACTGTACTCTTCATATAAACCGCTGCGATATCTTGCCAGAAGGTTTTGTCATTAAATTCTCTGAGATAAAAAATCTTAAGTCCTGCGCATTTCTTACCTGTTAATTGTTCATGCAAATATGCATAGATAGAAAGCTGAATAGTATAAGTCGTAAATTCACATTGTTGGAGATAGTCTAATGGAGCGAAAAAGTAGTCATTATACTTAGAGGTAAAATTGAACTTTTTATTGGTCTTGAAATCTAAAATATAAAATAAGTCATTATTTTCTACAATAACATCTGCTGTTCCTGCTAATCTATAATCATGTGAATATACTGTGTGTTCACAAAGGATATTTGAATTGGACTTAATAACGCCGGTACACTTTTTATCAAAACTTTTAATCAATTCTTCTTGGCCTTCTGTGATATATTGTTCCTTAAGATATCGTTCCATAATAGAGTGGATATTAGTACCTCTATTTTGAGCTGTTTTAGTAATACTTTCCCACTCTTTTAGTACTTGATCCGGATCTTTACCATCTCTATTAGCTACATGCTTGCTCCAGAAATCTTTGTCGAAAGGTTTTTTATACTTTCCAATTAGGGTTGTAACCGACATATACTTTTCATTATTGTGAATATTAGTATATGTATGGGTAGAATGATCCAATACAATGTCATTATGCATGACTCAATATATAATATTAGAGAAAATTATCAAGTGTGCTTAAACGGTAAGATATCCTAATGCCGTCCAGTATACAACTGCTGTGTCTGTTGTAGTCGTCGAAGAAGAATAATCTAATGCAACATCAAATGAGGATATTGTCACATTTTTAATGATTGGGGTAAAATTATTGCTAACAAGGCTATCATACGACATAGTTACTTGCACGTTATAGCAAATGGCCCATGTTGTCAGTGGAAGTATTATAGTATAAAATTGATTTGTTGATAGTGGACTGGTTTTTCCCCATTGGGTAACAAAGCCATTCTGCATCACTTGGTAACCATTATTACTCTTTTGCGAAGATAATGTGGTGAGCTGTAATTTCCCGTCGACATCGAAAGAAATTTGCGAAGAATTGGTTTTAATTGCTATTCCATTCGTGTCAATGGAAACCCCTGATGCTGAATTAACGAATGTTGTGGTTACTTTATTGGGGGTGATTCCGCCATATAATTGAGAGTTATAAATATTTTTAACAGCTAAATTATTTCCCAATATTTGCATGGTATCATTATCAACATTAGCGGATAATCCTGATATGGTATTTACAATAGCCCCTGAATCATATGCGGATATGCCTGCATTTGGTTTTGCTTTAAAAACGCCATTACCATCTACTTCGAAATGGGAAGTATCGAAATTAATAAAAATACCTTCAGTAGAAAGTGCACTTAATCCTCCTCCTATTTTATATACTTCAGCACCTAGATGATTTCTTTGTATACCACCGTCTTTTAATGAAAAAGCTCCATTATATTCTATAGTATCATTATCTGGTGCACCGCCAATTAAATTCCAAGTTGTACCGTCATATATATATCCCCTATATTCGAGGGTATCAAAATAAATGTCTCCAATGGCAAGGCTTGTTGTGGGGGCTCCTGCATTTATCGATAATTTATTACTAGCAATATTTCCCCCAGGAGTAAATCCATCTCCTATATACATTTTTTGGCTGTCAATAGCATAAACTAATTCGCCTTGTTCAAAAACTACGCCAGTTCGCTGAGCTTCTGTTCCTCTTCTTAATTTAATTTTTGCTATTCTGCGATCGATCATATGATTTAGGATTTATAAATTGCTACGCTTACCTCAGATGGGTCAAAAAATTCTATAGTACTACCTTCAAGTTTAGAACATCTGATATAAATCTGACTATTAGTTGAATCATTTGATGCAACAGCACTATATATAGTAGGCGTATCTTTGTCAACTTGTTCAATTGTCATATTAACAAAAATAGCATACTTGTCTGCAGATAGTGAATTTAATAGTGATTGTGTCGTAGGGTCCAAATTCAAAGTATATTTTCCGGCACCATCGCTATCAATATCTGATACACCGTAACCAGTATAAATTTGCTGATCAGATGGCTTAAAAACTACATATGCTTTAGCTATATTAGGAGCAGTTGATCCAGTAGATGCTTCCATATGGCCTAGTATAGCCCTACCAGTTCCTGATATATCACCACTCACAGTAAAACTATTTTCATTTACCCCCGCATATATAGTGGCTCCCGTACCTAATCTGCCAATTCTCAAAGATGTTCTATTTGCTACACCGTCATAAAGGTCTATTTTACCGACAAGAGGTAATGGCGCGCCCTGTGCGTGTATAAGGCCACCAAAGGTCTCATCGATATTATATTCCGTCAAATTAGTGGGCATGTTACTATTTATTCGATCATTACAACATTGTCAATTGTTGGTAGATTTCTGAAATTTGGTATATATGGCTCAGTAAGATCAAATAGCAAATTTTCTAATTCAATAATTTTAGAAAAAATCCTATTCATTACTCCGGGAACAACAATCTCATTGTCATTTATTTTAGTATCATAATTTAATAAAATGGTTAATTTATTAATTTCTTCATCTAACAAAGAAACATAATTATTATAGTTTAAATCTCCATAATAATCATACTTAAAATAAAATCTGCCTTTTAAATTATTTTTTATTTGAATAATATTTGAATATATTTTATATAATTCTTTATTAAAAACTAATGCTTGTACATTTTCTTCAATATTCAATAAAACTTTACTTGTTTTAAAGTACGGTAATTCAGTATTTTTTAAAATTGAATTATAATTAGTTTTTTCTTTAAAGAATAAAATTTGGCTATTGCTCAATACAAAAAGGGAATCTCTACCATCATTTAAATTTAAAATATCAACATCAAATAAATCAATTTTTTTATTTTTTGAACCGAACCCCCATTTTAGCTTCATGTTTTTCCATTTTACGGTTTGAAACACCCACGCAATAGAAGGATCTTGACCATACTTTTGTCTTGTAAAAGTAGCAAATGTTTTTGATGGATTTGAAAAATATTTTTTATAAACATTTGATTTGGTAATCAAATAAAATACATTTGAATCAACTTCTGAAAAACACATTCTTCTAAATTCAAAATCTGTTTCTCTGTATAAATTATCTTCAAATTCATAATCAACAAATTTAAAACTCGGTGAATATTCTCTTAGTATATATTTTTCTGTTTCCGTATTATTGAATAATACATACATTGAATCATTTAATGGGCGCCATCTAATGTCTTTTACTTCTAATTTTATAGAATATTTTAGAGTTCTTTTATAAACAAAATTTGAATCATATACTTTTATGACTTTATTACCTGAGTCATTTACGAATATTAAATTAGGTTTAGAACCTATTACATCACACCCATTAAATTTATTTTTGTTCTTCGCAATACCAATCCCGCCTATGGGTTTGATTAAAAATCGTTTATATTCATAAGCCAAATCCCCCGTAAAATAAGATAAAATATCATATTTGAATACTTGTCCACCGCTATTAATCTGCGAATCAGTGACATATAGGTATTTCCCATCAAATGTCAAATCAGATAGGTTTTGGCATTTTTCTTCTGAATTATTATCAATGACATTTTCATATAAAACTATTCCTATATCCGTAAATGTTTGATTTGATGTTAATCCTATCAAATGAGTATCTGTTATACCTAGTATAGAGGTATTTTTTGTTGTTGTCTGAGGAAATATAATAAATCTCTTAAGATTATCTACCTCTGAATATGTTGATAGTGTATTAGTTTCTGCGAATGTTTGGGTCTCAAATGCAAATGGATTCGAAGGAGTACTGTTTCTAGCAGTGTGCCAATCAAATAATGTAGTATTTTTTGCTATGCCTGCTACTTTATGATATTCGAATGGTACATCTGTGTCACCAAAAAATAATCTTGAGTATATATAAATTAAATTATCTTGTATATATTTTAATTTAGTATTAATTGTAGCACAATTTACTAATTCATTGGTATCAAAATATACATCTGCTTCACCATAAGGTAATTTATATTGATCTAGTATAGTTCTATCTCTAAAATATTTAGAGGCTAATAAATCACCAGCATAATTATCAGCTATTTTTAATTTTTTTGAAGTTAAATCTCTAAATTGGCCAGTATATATAGAACCGTCATTGAAAACATTGTAAAACCCCCTATACTTATTATTTCCTAAAAATAATTCATTGCCTTCCGCGTAACCATATTTTACCTGATAGAGATCCATTTTAGATTATTTAATGTCTGTGTTTTTGAACACTACATCATTTACTGATACACCCACTGGCAATATTTTATGTATTTGTTGTAAAATGGTATTTTTAACATTTTGCCGGATAATTTCATTGTTGATATTACTATTTTTTATTATGATATTAACCTTGTTGCTTTTATTGCCTGGAGTATTGACTGTGAATACTCTTTCTATTTGTTCAATTTCATTTCTGTGTCCTACAGGCAACGAAGTAATTAAATCTGAATCACCAAAGGTTTTAATTAATAAAAATTTTATTTCATCATCAGAAATAGCTTTATCATATAATTTAAAATCTTTAATAGAACAATTATTCAACATATAATTTTTTTGTTGTTTTAATTGTTGCGGTAAAGTTATATTATTATAAAAATAAGTAGTACCTACCACGAAAGAATCTTGTGTGATATCTTGAAATGAAAAATCTGCCTTGGGAAAGTCAACACTGCTATAAAGGCTACCATCAACAAAAACATCAATTTTGCCTTTTATGGTATTCATTCTGAATGCAAAATGATGCTCACCATTTTTAAATCTACTGATATCAACAGGTATTTCTATATCTAAAATATTTCTATTATTATAGATATTTTTTAATCTAGTTTTGAAATTAATTACATCTTTATTTTTAAAATTGTGTTTTAAATAATCGTAATTTGTCAGATTATAATTTATTCTAAAATTACTACCTTCTGGTTCATATACACCATATGTACTTATTAATGTAGGAGTTTCAAACGATTGAGATACTTCATTTATTTTAGCTAAAAAATGCTGTTCATTAACGTCATTTCCTAAAACTATAGGATACATTTTTAATTCACCATTTGAAAATTCTCTCACTAAATCTAATTTTATGAAAGATGGGCTTGAAATAACACTACTCAAAGAATCAGAACTAGCATTTAATGTATATATTTTTTCTCTATATTTGTTAAATTTTGTTATTTTGTTTGATGAATGTATTATGTAAAAATCATCATTGTCATTAATAATAAAATCTCTAATTTGTGTAGCCGATGATAATAACATGTCTTTGCTGCTATGATCTAAACTTTCTCTCCACAATTCAGATGCATTCTTTTTATATAAAACATAATCGTCGCGAAATAATTTCGCTTGATGTCCTTCAAATCCATATACTATACCATTTTTTGAAACAATAGAATTACAATTTAAGATGACTACCTCGCCATCAACATCAATTATTTGAGGTGCATTAATGCTAATAGAAGAAATTTCTTCGGTTCTCAAATCTATTGCTTGGCATACATTATTTTCAAATAAGTAATATAAATTATTGCCTTCAATATAGTATGATAAATATTTTGTGTCTAATGCACCGAACGAATCAAAAATTGCACCGTTAGAATAAAATTTGGATGTATAAGGTAACATATATTATCGTGACTTGAATCGTGTTTTAAATTTGCATTGCTCAATTTGAATTTTTTGCATAGCAGTGCCGTCTATAGCAAAAACATTATTCGGCGATAATATTCTTGATGTAATCTTTTCATCCGTATAAAGAATACCGCACTCTCTTCTATTAATTATAGCATTTACTGTATCAGTACGGGATGCAGATATACTTTTTATGGTAGGAGAGAAGAAGTTTAAGTGATCAGTTCTAATCACATCATTAATCGCGAATGTTGTAATATTATAGGTTGTTGTAGTAGTAATATTATCATTATTAAATGTTGATGATAATACCACCATGTCTAATTCATCCTGAGATAAGTAAGTGGAATCTAATTTAACAAAATCTGTATTGTATATATTGAGCATTCGCCCTTCTTGTACCATAATAAATGGCGTAATCTTCTCATCTGAGAAAATACCAAACCCCCTATCATTAAATGAACCCATGATTTGATTGCCAAATCCAGCTTTCCAATCATATGAATTCATAGTGAATGCTAAAGTAAATTCATTTGTATCGTTTATTTTTCTGTAGCCATCTATTATTGAATATTCATTTCCCGTAAATTCATAAGTAATAGATCCAGGGGGTTCATCAAATATAAATTCAAAGCCATCATATCTTCTAAAAGAAGACAGTCCATCCGAAATTAATGAATCTGAAATGGCTTTCAAAATTTCTTCTGCATATTTTTCACCCAATCTTTGATAAACATATTCTTGATCAGGCAATAAAATTACGTCGCTGGCTTTATCAAAGAAATATTCGCCCCATATTGCATCTTTTATTTTTTGCGGGGTTGAATTAGTTTCATCTACCGCGTTTGTTTGCCAAATAAAATTGTTGTAATATGCTGATGGTGCTAATGTAGTATTTAAATACGTTTCAATTTCATCTAAGAATGAAACAGCATTGAAAGTCGAAAGGGACGCAGCAAGATTGCACTTTTCAGGATAATAATATCTGTCTACCCAAATAGCATTTTCATTTGTTCCTGATAACCATGTACAGAGATACTTAGCATTCTCAGGATTTTTTCTTGTATCTTTGAAGAATATTTTATCTGCGTGATAAGGTGTACTACCTGCTATAGCTCCATTCTTGAAGAACAAAGAATCATTTATATTTAATTGTTCAAAAGGATATGTTGATGAAGTAATTTCAAATGTTGTATAACGATCTGCTTTAAATACATAATCACTATTATACGTATCATAGGATAATACAATGGAATCAAATCCGAGCTCTTGATTTAGTCCCGTATCCAATGCGTTATACTCCCTCATTTTTATATTGGGAATATCATTATTATTTTTTTCTAAATTATCCGCACGATAGCTATAATTTTTATTTGTGTGATGATTTTTTAAAGTTAAAAAATTTGCTTGTATATCTGAACCAGATATATATGTATAATTATTATAAATTAAAATATTATTCGAACAATCAAGTAATGATTTGTTTTTATTAATCTTTAATTCATTTTTATTAAATTTTTCATATGAAGCCCAAGAGCTATTACTATTAAAAGAAAATTCTTGTATATAAAAATTAAGCTTTGCTTCGTTATTTATGTATGATTCATCTAAGCAGGTTAATTGATCATTAAAAGTAGTAGTAATTTTTGGAACTCCATTTATTCGTTTGAAAAAATAGAAATCATTTTTATTTTTAATATAACTAAATCTGTTTAATGTAAAATTATAGTTTGAAGAAAATATAAACTTGTCTGCATCGTAATTCAAATAATACGAATCAAATCCATCTCTAAGGGAAATTTGGCATAGCGTATCTGTTAATAGATTTATTTCAAAAACACATTTTCTATCTTGCTTATCAACAAACTCCACATTGTTGTCGTCACCCAATCTCAGAAATTTATTATTTTTAAATTTTATCGTGGACGAAAACAATAATGGCAGTTTATATGATATATCGTTAAATTCAAAAATGTCTTGATTTTTAACTACATCTGTTAAGACGAAATTAGTATAATTGTTGATACTATGATCTGTTGTCTTTTTTAAGTATTCTTCATCGGCTAAAATAAAACCGTCTTGCGTATGTATATGCTTGCCTTTAAAGCCCAAATCATCGTCTCCTAAATACTTTGTAAGGAGAGGTTCTACAATTTCATTTTGATGAAAAACACGCACATTTTTATTTATATGCTATACAACTTTATATACTCTGATAGCATATGTTTGCAAAGCTGCACCGGGGCTAGGTTGAACAGCTATTTCTAAATATTCTTCAAGGGCACTAATGGGGTTGGTATAAGTTTTAATAGCGCCACTAATGGTACCAGCAGTACCCAACCTTGATTTAATATCAGCATCCAGCTGTGTGTCTCCTATACTCCCATCTTTTACTTTGAATTGGCCACCCGATAATTCTAGGGTAACTCCATCCGCAGTATATGTGTTTGCTTGGAGTGTGTTATTTAATTCATTTACGAGATAATTTTTTAATAAACCAGCAGGAGCTCGCGCTGTAAAATTGGGTTTTTCAACTATTACCAAATCGTCGTCCTTTACTTCATCTGTTAAAGGCAGACTTTTAATTTCTACAGTATTATAGCTCATACCTTTATTTAGCTTTAAGTTGTGACTTCAATTAATTCACCAAATTCATTTTCAATGAATGCAGTATTGCCCGGCGTCAATGTAGAAGATGAAAGTGTTGCAGTTAAAATTGGGATAATTTCATCTTCTGCTGCGGATATGCTTTGCAAGTAAGTCCTGTATGTGATAACATTTGACCCAGATCTAAAATTAAATAATTGGTCTTTATTATTCTTCATCACAAAAAACAAATCATCGTTTTCTTTCGTGTCGATAAATTGTGCATTCTGTATTACTGCACCATCAAAATAATCTAAAGTTGATGGGGATATAAAAATTAATGGAATTATATATTCATAAGCAGAAAAATTATTATAAAATAATCTTATTTGTATAATTTCTCTTTTTATATCAATAAAAGGATTCTCCTTCTTTAAAATATAATTTGTTTTAATATCATCAAATTCGTATGAGCTTGTTTTTCCGTCAAAGGTAATTTTTAATTTAGTTAAGTCAATTCCTGGTGTGTAAGAAAAATTTAACCTCAATTCTAATTCTCTCTCATTAAAGACCTTTGTTTGATCTACAAACGATCCAGACAGCCCATTTAAATTTAAATCAACCTCCAAAATATTAGTACTCATAGAAATCAAGACTCCCTGCTGAAGGTGTGGTTGTTATTACACATAATGGATTTAGTGGATTTATATTGAATGATGGCAAATGTTGGTTGTTGGCAAAATCAATTGTTTGATATGTACCAGCTTTCATCATTGCAATAATATTTGCATTTAATATAGTGAGAAAAATATTATCATACCTAAAAAATATTTCATATATATAAGGCATATTATTATTATCAAATAATGTGCAGCATATAGCATATATTTTATTTCGACTATTATAAGTTAATATTGGTTTAGATACTCGTGTAAAGATTACAGGTAAAGCATTGGTGAATACATCTGCTGATATCCCTGTAGCAAATGTATTGTCTAAAGTTTCTATACTAACATCCTTATAATATACTTTATATATTGTGGGAACGACACTAGAATTTATCATACCGCCGCTTTGAATATCCACTTTACATATAAGTGAAAAATCTTTATTTTCAAAGAAAAATGGTTCTGATAAATTTCCACTTAATACATTATTTGGTATGTTGAGTGAATAAAAATTGCCATTAAACCCGAACTTATCAAAAATAACAAATGAGCTAGTCTTAATATATAATATATCATTATAAACACCAAAATCTGATATATTATATATTAATTCAGATGATAATGTCGCATTATGATTATATTTTTTGAAAATAGATGAACAGGCTTCTGTTATATTTGATATTTTATTATTTCTTATATTTTTGATATAAATTTCTTTATTAACTATAGACGTTACACTGGCTAGTTTTGTTATTCTATCGGGATTTACTTCAGTTAAAAATATATTTTTAGAACTATCGAAATCATAATAAATTTCATTTTGAATAAAGTTGTCACCATCTATTTCAGCGTATAAAATAGAAGATAAAATATAATTATAACTAAATGATGCATTGTATATACTGGTAGATTGTGCAGTAGGTGCAATCATTAACCCACTTACAATGCCTCCAATCCCAGCTTCAATCAAAAGATTATAATAATATTCAGAACTAAAAATAGTTCCGGGCCAACCTACTACGTCAGATGAACACAAAGAAGGCAATTGGGTGTTGTCATCATAAAGAAAAACACCTCCATCATACTTATCATAAGCAGTAGTACTTTGGGACAATAACGTCCTATTATCTATTTGTGTTTTAAATGTGGTTGGTTCTAAGAGAACGAATTGGTTTCCGTATATATCACTATTCCATTTAGTAATTTTGCCTTTGTTTACTAAAGGCATGAAATTTGCGTTCAACCCATTTTTATTAGTAATTTTAGAATGAGATAACTGATTCTTAGCAATATACCCGTAAAAATTTTGATCTGTTGGATTTGAAAAGACATCTCCGTTAGCAAATCCATCAGATACTTTTTTTATAATAGGAGTATAATCCTGTATATGTATTAAAGGGTATTCAGAATCAAAATTATTTGTTAACCCTGTAGTATTTCCATAACGATCAGGATCTGGATAGATATATAATTTATTTGGTTCGAGCTTTGAATAATTTATTTCATAATAGTTTTTAGGAACTGAAAAATATAATAAACCAGTTTTTTCTGGCTTAAAAAATAAGCCAATTTTTCTCAATGTATTGAGTTGTGAATCTTCTTCGATTGAAGCGGTACTTGGAAAATGTCTGTTTAAAAGGTTGCCGCTGGCGTTATTAGCTTCGAATAATTTTCCCTGCGAAATATCAGATGTGGATTCTCCCGTTTTAATATAATAAAAATCTACACCTATAAATTTTTTAATTAGCAAGCTTTTTAAATCAAGAATATTAGCAGCATAATCTTTATATTTTGTAATTAAATCATATAGTTTATCACCTGATTTACAATTTAAATCTGCTTTTGTTATATCATAATTGATAGTAAAAACTCTGCCGGTTTCTTTTAGGAAAATAGATAAAATTTCAAAAATGTATTGCCTAGTAGCTGCATCAAAATCTAAAAATATATTACCGTCAATACTATTTGAATTAGCTGCAAATAATTGCTGCCTCAATACGCTTTTAGTATCATAATCTTCATACCCTAATGAAGGATCATTATCTAGATAAGTTGTGTAGATATCAATTAACTCTTCTATTTCAATATCTAGTGTATTGATGATTTCTTCAATTTTTAGACGGGGTAAGTTATATAATAAATTTTCATCATCAGATACTAAAACATAATCAGTTAATGAATCATAAATCGCACCCTCAATTGATCTCTTTGTACCTCTCTCTTGATTTTTATTAGTGGATTGTTTTGTCTTTTCTCTTTTTTCCGTATGATATTTGCATATTTCAATTATTTTTTTAGAATATAAAGGAATAATAATATCTAGATCATTGGGATCGCGGAAGTCAGCTAATTTTAGAAATCGTTTTTCTTCAAAAGAAAGATAATTTAAACTGATATCTTTCAATAATTCTACATATCTATCTTTAATTAATTGTTGTGTTTCTGAGCTGCTGTTACGCTTCACAGATGACCAAACCGAAAGATAATTTTTATAAGCAGCATTATATTGCTGATGTGTTAATCTTATTTCTGTATTTTGTAAGAAATCATAAAATGAAAAAGCTTCCCTAAAATCTCTAGCTAATGCATCATTAATTCTATTAGTTGTTATAGAATTAACGGGGAGAGGCAATTGTTCATTTAAACCAGTTAACACAAAAATATTTATAACATATTAAGAATTTGAAGACAATAATTCTAATCCCAACATTAATTCTCTAGTTATAATATTTTCAGCATCACTCCACCAATCAGAGTAACTTGTAACAGCTTCAGACATGGTAGTAAATTTGTCGCTCCAATTTATAATACCTTCTAATTGTTCGCCCGAATAACCTGATTTATATTGATAAAACGTATAATATTTTGTTATATCTTCTTGAGTGTATGTTTGCGGCAGAACTAATGACCAACCCCAAACTGGATCATATGAAGATAGCGCATATATTTTGTTTATTGGATCAATAAAGTCTGCTGTTAATACATTGGTATTACATATCATGTATGAATTTGAGAATCTTTCATAAGCAACTATATTGCCGTCGATACCGGCAGACAAAGTAGTTGTTGTGAAATCTAATTCTTCACCTAAGTTTTTGCCGTACAATGTATTGCTGTTATTATTGTAACCTTTCGTATCAAAATTTTCATTAAATAAATTTCGGGACCCCTTTAATTTTGATAATTTTATAGAAAATATATCTAACAATCTTGTTATATTGGCAGGAAAATTATATGTATTAAAAATATATAAATTTTCATTTAACATCTTGTGCAACGAATTTAATTTATCAATATTACATGTATCGATAAAAGTATTATTATCTACGAAATTTGCTATTTTTTCATAGATTTTTTTACCTATTAAATTAGGAGTGTCTTCTGACGAGCCCAATGCATTTTTTATAAAATCATCAAACAGAACACTACTGTCTTTTAATGTTTCTTGAAATGCAAAATTTTTAATTTGCGCAGACATGTCAAAATTTTCATTTATTTTTGCGATGCCCATTGATTCATTTGAATTAATATTAAAAATATTGCTGCAGCAACCTTGTTTATAAAAGAACGGATTTATAAAAACATACTTTTGTATATATTTAAAACCGGTACAATCACCCCTGCTATTTATGAAATCTTGAATTGATCCCGGAGAAGGTGTGATATCTGGTATATCATACAATATAGGTGTGGCTAAAGTGGGATCATTTTCTAATTCAAATAAATTATATACATTTATTTGTTTATCTTTATTATTGATAATTAATAAATCACCTTGTGTGGTAGAAGCTATGCCATTAAAATGTGAGTCATATATGCTATTGTTAGATGCAGAAGGTAAGGTTTTTGCAAAATAAACAACGTCTTGATTTGATGGTTTTTTTAATAGACTATTTGTATCAGCTATGAACCACAATTGTTTTAAAATGTCATTTGTAAATGCCCATACTTTATATGGTATGTCTATAAACGTTTGTTGATTATTGACTTGATTGATTTTAAGAAGACCATCGTTGCTCTGATTGTTTTTATTTTTTAATAAAATCCAGGATATGTCATCTGGTGTACAAATTATATCATTAGCAATAAAATTTGTGGGTACACTATATTCATTTAATAATGAACCATCTTTATCATATTTGCATACAAAAGATGATAATGGAAAATTATAAACAACCCATGCATTATCATTTTTATCAATATCAACTATAGCAGGTGTAATAGAATTAGACCAAGCAGCGCCACTATTTGGTATATAAAGAGTATTTGAATTATAATTTACATTAACAGCTGATGGTGTGGCAAAGAATAATATATTTCCATTGCTACTCAATTTGCATACACTGACACTATCATGAAGTGTTACCCACACATCACCTTTACTATCGGCTGCTAAAAAGCTGGGAGAAGATCCTGATGGAAGGGCAACTTGCGTAGTGTTATTTGTATCAAAATCAATCTTTGCTACTATGTCTTGATCAGAATCAACAGTCCAAAAAGTATGGGTGATATTTGTATTTTCGTATTTTGGTACTGTAATTGACGCGTACATCCCCGAAAGGTTAACTGTATTAGCAATTGTTTTTGAAGTAACATTTTTGTCAAATTTACCTGTAGTAGAATCATGTGCTAAATTTACTCTCATAGCACTAACAGATTGAGGATTAGACAATAAAATATGCTTTGTATCTACTGGTCTGAAACCAAAATTATTTGCATAGACATCGCAGCAAATTCTTACATTAGATGCAGATATTTTTGGTACTATATATCCTTTAAAAAATCCAAGATCTATGTAGTTTTCAAATTCGCCGTAATCTTCATATACATCAAAAGCAGAGGGTATTATAGTATTTGTAGTGGCATCTTTTAAGTAAAATTTAATTGAATTTTGTACTAATGGTTCATTTTCTTTTTTGAGAGTAAATTTAGGCCATGACTTACTGGTAAAATTATTTACATCTTTTGCTTTTGCAACGAAGGGGATCTGTTGTCCGACATATTTATTCTTACCGATATCAAAAACATTTGTCAAAAAACTACCTTCTGAATCTATGCCATTGGTAGAAAAGGACATACAATTTATATCTTCTATATAATGTATAGATGGCGAAAAAATTGCTTGCGTTGTACCATTTAACACTGCATAATTATCTTTTAAATTATATTTTATATTATCAACATCATAAAAATTATTATAATCAAATGATATAGTAATGTTAATGGGTTTTATTGTATCATTTACAGGCATCCTCACAGAATCATCTGTGAAATAAACTAATCGTTGACCCGAAGTACCTGCCAATGTTGATCCAGAATCGGATTTATTGCAAAATATTATATTTTTATCATCGTCTAATTTTACGTATATATCTTTATTGTTTAAAGTTTTGATTGTATTGACTGGGATAGCTTCATAAGAAGATAAAGTTTCATTAAAATCAATAGTAACAAATCTGGCATTTGGTTTTAAATGTGAATATTTGTCTGAAAAATATTTTTCAAGATCGAGAATTGGTGATGTATTGCCAGAAGCTTCTAAAACAATTGTCGCGCCTTCACTAGATAACGAATTATAAGTTTGCCAACTATTGAATCGCGATACCAGAAAAGGATTTTCATAATACGAAGAACGTATAATTGGTGTTGGTCTTGATGATAAGACTAATGTATCACTAATGTAATCTTTTACTAAAATATTTTGTGTGAATGATGACTCGTATCCAATTCCACTAGCACCATAAAAATAGCATTTAACACTATATGTGCCGGGTATTTTATAAAAATGTGTCGCAGTGATATCTCTAGAAGTGGTTCCATCACCAAAGTCCCAAATTATTCTAGTATTTGAAACTACTTGCACATCACCAGAATCAAATTTTGGTATAAATGTAAATGGTGTGATTGATAATGTATATCCAGAAGTAATTTGACTATTTGTGTAGTCTAAAACGTCAAAATAAAGATATCTAAAATCTGTGTTCATTAAATTACTTCAATTTTGTTTAGCAGATTACTTATTTGATAAAAAAATGGAAATTGAAAATATTGCATAGCATAGTTCTGTGAAGTATTTTCAAGCGTAGCTTCTGGATATAGTGGATTCCATACAACGAAATTTATTCTAGATACGAAAAATTGATTGCCTGGTGAATCACGATATGTTTCAATTTTTTGAATTCCTGGTATATTCAATATATCTTGTGACAATTGTGTAAAATTTAATGTATTACCTAATTTATTATTTGATATATCAAAGAATTTTTGTATTATGTCAAATACATTACTTTTAATTAATTCTTTTGAAGTGTTATAAGCAGGATCTCTATAAATTTTTAATTTTGTTTCACTTCTTACTAATTCTGCATTAGTTTCATTTGGAAATGGTAATCCAATATCAAATGCATTATAGATAGGATCACATATTACTACATTTTGATTAATAAGTTTAGTATCAGCAAATGATTCATTGATAGCCAACTTTTGTGAAATAGGTAAAGTTAATGGAGATTCTTCATTTTGGATAGCACCATATTTTGGTACAACAAAGCAATATACATTATTAAAATCACAACTATCAGAAAATAAGACTTGGTTCATTAATACTCTTTCTTCTTGATTGGGTCTTTCTAATCCAATGTCGTAAAAATATTTTAAAAAGTATTTTGTATAATTTTGATTATTAACTACTTTAACATCTTCTATAATATTAGAAAATTTAGATAAAATTTTTGATTCAAAATCACCCACAGTAACACATCTGTTTTGTGACATGAACATGAGCGGAGCATTTTTCTTAATTTCTTCTGCTGATTCGTAAGATTTAAAATTAGTAGACGCTGTTTGGTTGTTTAAATTTATGTAATTTAACTGGTAAGCTTCTAGTTGTGTTGTATTTGATGTTTTGATGTCTGAATAAATTTCAGACCATCTGTTTGTATTGTAAAGTGATAATTGCCTGCCTGTTAAAAGATTTGAACCAATGCGTCCTGTTGTGCCTTTGCTTTGCAAATAGTAAATGGCAATTTGATCACCTAAATTTAATTGTTTGCCATTTACATTATTTCCAAATTTTAATTCATAATTTAAATTTTCATTAAAACGTTTTTCAAAAACTCTAGCACCAGGATCTTGACCATAAACGGTATCTACTTCTTTCCATTCTGTCCACTTTTCTGTATAAACATCACGAATGAATACAAATATATTATTATTATCAATAACCGTTGTATTGTTTATAAGATCCTGAATGGTTATGGTTTTAATTTCAAAAGCTTCTCCTAACGCTGTGGTAGTAGGATATTCCTTTACATTTCCTTGATATAAAATATTATTATTAATTACGCTTTCTATGTTTTCAGCATTAGAAATTGTTTTTTCGAAAAATATATCTTCTGTAAAGGTGTATGAAGATCCATCAACGTCGACACTGGAAAATCTTGGCAGGAGATAAGAACCGGGCGATAGATCTGAGTTGGCAGTGAATTCGCTAATAGTAACCGAAGCTGTATGATAGCCATGTGGTTTATATCCGATCAATGAAACGATTTTATTTATATTTTCAAATAATTCCGCTTGTGAAAATGTAGCTTCTGATGATGTTTGGTTTAGATAAAACATCATTACGTGATACATGTAAGCAATCACATCTACCAAAGCAGAAATATTGCTACCTTCAAAGTCAATATCTTGAAATTTTTCAGATGCTTTTAATCGGTTTACGATTAATTGCTTCATGCTCACAGCATCAAACGCTGCATATGCATTACGCGGTAAATTAAATTCTGTAAAATTTGTTATTGACATAATTAGTAGTTTGTGTAACCAATACTATTTAATGCACCGGCCATTGTGAATGAAGGTGTATTTAATTGGGGCAATGAAAATGAAATTTCTATATTGTATTCTGACGTATCGTACATAGGATATACGTTTACGTAATTGACTGATATTCTAGGTTCAAAGAAAGTTAATTTAGATCTTATCAAACCAGCTATATCCATGGCGACTAAATCACTCATGGGCTCAAATAAAAACTGTTTTAAATTCAATCCAAATTCAGGATTCAAAATCTTTTCGCCTGGTGTAGTATTAAAAATATTTCTGATTGAATTTTTAACAGCGTTTAAATCATAATCCAAAACCAGATCATTTATTTCTGGCAGCTGTTTAAAATTATCTTTAATTAAATATTTTTTTTGTAGATCTAAACGCAAATCAGAATAAGTAAATGCTTTAGTCTGAACTCTTGGTTCAGGTAATCCACTTATTTTAATTGACGCCATAAAAATATTTAACAATTAAGTAAATAATAGCATGAAGAAGAAGTTTCATGCCATTTTTGAAGCAGCATTGACCCGCTATTCCCGCGGTGGATTTTTAGTAGGTGACTATGTTAAATTTGCTAAAAATTTTAAGACAAATGATGCTTATAAAATGTTAGGAAATAACGTCAAACAATTGCTTGATGAAATGGAATCTGCTAAATTGCATCTGCGTGTTGTAGGTATTGTTGATAACAATACACCCAGATTTCCTGGAAATCCTGATACTATGACGGGTGATGTTACTTTAGATATTGCCTTAGATAACGGGGGAGGTCGTTATACCCATTATACGAAGATTCCTGCTTGTTGTGTTGAACAAATGCAAACTGATGGTATTAATTATCCAGCATTTGACCCTTCTTTAATAAGACCCAATGGTACTCAAATTAAACCATTAGAATATTCTGTGAAAGAAACAGAATCATTTAAGGCCGATAGAGGAGAAGGCAAAGCTGTCTGTATTGATCATAGCTTACCTACACAAAATGCAAAGATACCTGCACAGCAACCAACTACTGCCAGGTATCTTAAAAGCTTTCAAGAACTATAATTTTGCAATTTGCAAGATTAATGCAAAGAAATTGATCTCTTGATCAACAACAAATGCATGTCTATACATGTATTCTGTTATAACTAAAATGGTTTCAGCCTTCTTTGGTTCATTCTGCCAAGAATAAACATATTGAACCATATTCTTCATGAGATTATGATAGTCTGATTGAAAGGTACTTTCATTTTGAATATAAAACTTTCTGCATTCAAAAGGATTTTCCTTAATCTTATCAAAAACTTCTTTTACAAATTCATTCTGTGTTGCTTGATTGACAATACTCAGTGTACCAGAAATAGAATTCTTTTGCAATTCATTGATGATCTTTCTGAAATCAGGAAAGTTGTGCTTTACTAATTCAACAAATAATGGTTTTTGTTCTTCTGGTACTACAATAGACTCCTTTTTAAGGATACCAAAGCAATGTTTAATGACATCTTGAATATTGTGGTTGAAATTCAAGCTAACACAACGAGATTGAACAGCAGGAATGATCTTATGTTTATAATTAGCTGTGAGAATGAAGCGCGTATTAGCAGCATATTCTTCCATAACATTGCGCAAAGCACGCTGTGAATCAGCTGAGGAGCCATCAATTTCATCCAATATAACTACTTTAATATCACCTGTTAATGATCTGGTCTGTGCAAATGAAATTACTTTGGTTCTGATGGTATCAATACCATTTTCATCTGATGCATTAATATAAAGGTAATCACATTCAAGAATATTATTGACAATCATCTTAGCCAAAGTGGTCTTACCTTGTCCTGGTGATGAAATAAGAAGAAGATTAGAGATCTCTTTCTTTGTCTTATATGATTCAATGACCTTCCTAGTGTCAACAGGAAGAACAATATCATCTAATGTCTTGGGTCTATACTTCTCAACCCAAATATTATCAAAATTCATAATAATTATTTGCCCGAAGAACCAAACCCCTTCGCACCACGACTTGTTTCCAATACTGAATCAGTCCAACCAGCATCCATAGATACTAAAGGATAGATAACCAACTGTGCACATCTATCACCCTTCTTTACTATGTAATCTGAATCTGAATGATTGAATAATTTTACGCCCAAATCACCACGATATGGATTATCAATAATACCATTAAATGCTGTTACATTATATTTAAATGCCAAGCCAGAACGGCTTTCAATTCGAACCCAAAATTCTGGTGATAAGTATGCCAATGTCAATCCAACAGGAACAACAGCTGATCCTCTAGCTGGAATAACTGTTTCTTCTACTGCTGTCATGTCATATCCACTATCACCCGTTGACGGATCTGCATTATTTTTCTTTGGCAATACTGCATCAGCATGTGTCTTTAAGAATTTAATCATGCAATAATTATAGGTGATGCTTCACTGTTTATCAATAAATATTTTTTATGTCAGAAGATGATTCATTAGACTCTGTAGATTCGCTCATTAATCAACTAAAATCTATTCCTAAAGCGACGAGAGAAGTAGATCAAGTAGAAGATGCCCTAACAAAAGAAAATCTTGAGGAATTCATTTTAAAACATACTGGCAATTTAGTTAAACAAGCTTCTGAATCTGTTACATTAGTCAGAGACTATGTTGAAGCGGCGCCTAATGCAGAAGAAGTAACGGCATTGGCAGAATTAATTAAAGCAACATCTTCTGCTGTAGAAAGTTTAAATCGTATTCTCATCACAGATAAGAAAACTAGTACTGCTATTAAGATCAAAGAAATGGATAATAAGAGCAGACAAAAAGAATTGGATGCTGTAGTTGGATTAAAATTAAGATCTACTAGAGAAGAATTAATGAAACAATTAATTAATGCTACTGTAATTGAAAATACACCTGAACTGACTAATGATTAGATTATTTTAATTTCTTTTATCTGCTTCAATAACGCCTATATTGTAAGCGCCTTTGATTTTGTCCATTGAAGTGGCATTGAAGTAACCTATAGCGTTGCCCTGATTATTTAAGAATGGTTTTTGTTTGGTTATTAATTGATGTTCCCATATTCTTACAGACATTTTGGTGTTAAAATCAATATCATATAGCTCAGCATCTGTAAACTCTCTTTTTGGTTGACCTATCCATGAACCGTCACCCCTACTTAGCATAAATATGCCTTTAGAATAATCACCACTTTTTTCTTTAAATGATTTTTTATCATCATAAGATGATTCAGCATATGCCATTCTTAGGAAGAAATTTTTCCATTCCTCTTTAGTACCATTTACCACACCATATTCTGCAGCAGTATTTTTTACGTCATCAGATAATTTGTCAAAATCAGTTACTAAAGGTGAATTTTCGAGATATTGATCTAGAGCGGCAGAAATTTTTGCTTTATTATTTACTTCTGATTGGGTTAATGCAGATTTTTTCCAACGATTTTTGATGCTTTCGTCATTCAATTTCACAGTACTATTAGGACCTTCTCTCATTCCAAAACTACGACCTTTATAAAAATCAGCGGTATTTCCATTTACATATACTTTAACAATTGTTTCTTGATATTCACCATTAACAGCTTCTAACGTTTTTATTCCTATTTTTTTATCAATAGGTTTTGCGATGTTCATATCTGGATTGAATGGATTATATCGAGACATATAATCTACAACGCGAAAACAATCACCCAACAACATTCTATTATTAGAAACGCTTTTTGAATAGGCTTCCATTGTACTTTGAAACAACGATGGGCTTGTAGCTCCGATATATACAGCACCTTTATCATCCGGAGCAAATGCCTTTTTACCTAATTTTTCTAAATTATAATTAGAAACAAAATTATGCATGGCTGACTTTGCTTTATCCATAAACGTTTTCATACTAGTATATGCTTCCGTTGTTGAATCTATTAAAGCAGAGGGGATCTTATTTACTTTTTCTAAAGATAACCCCGTAGGTGGTGGTGAATTTATATCTGTATCTTGTGGTGGTGAATTATAGATAGAATTAACTGCACTATAATCATAAATTGAGCCAACTCTTTGTGATAAGTTCTTAAAATAATTACATGCAGATTCGCACTGATTCATTAAGTCAGCTATTTTTTGCAAGAAATCTTTATCGTTATCAATTGATGTTGATCTAGTAAAATTGCGTTTAGGGTCTGGAGTTTTTACTCTCTCTGAAAGATTTTCTGTTTTCTTAAAAGTAGATTCTACCTCTCGTTTCAACACTTCTTTTACATCATCTGGTAATTGGTCTATTTTTTTTCTATAAAAAACCAAATGTTCTGTTGTTAATGAAGGTGCATCTAATAAGAAATTTTTCATAAAATCCCTTGATGCGGCTAGGGTATCTGGGTCCGTAGCAATTCTTTTCCAGAGATACGCTAAATTTATTTCTATGGGAAAATCTTCAACTGTTTGACATAAGTCTGTATTATCCCTCAAAAAATCCGGACTATCACCTATTGCAATAGACTCAATATATTCTGGAAATCCTGTTTTTACTATCATAATTTTAATAAACTATCTAATGAATCTAAGATATTATTAGATTTATTCGCAGTTAATTTATATGGTTTAATTGTTTCTATTTTATTAAAATAAGTATTTTCAGCAAATATATGTTTTACAGTAGTGACTAAATGTCTTCCTAAATTATTTAAATCAAAATTCTTATCATCTTCTATTTGATCAAATTTTAATACATCAACAAATGTTGCTGCCTTTCTCGCAGTAGACCCTTTGCATTTAAACATATATGTATAATTTAAATTCAAAAGATTAGTTAACTTTCTAATTTCAAATTGTTTTTCGTTCATTTCCGGCGGCAAGGAAGAAGTTACTGTCTTCCAAGCATTTGCCATATGCCCATTACTCTGGGGCATGTAAAAATTTTGTTGAAGCTTATAATTATTAAAAAGATCTTTAAATGGTTCTACGAATGACTTGTTGTATCGTTCTATTATAGAATTTGGTGCTAGTGCAGTTGTATTATAAAGGAAAGCACCATGACTTCTTGAATAACCAGAAATACCCTCTTTTGTAAAGAAATTTAAGACTAATGATGCATCCGGAGCCTCTCTATAGAATTCCAATATTTGAGAGTTTTTACCGGCTTCACCCAACAACACATATTCACCCCATTTTTTTGAAAAATGCAAATAATTTATATTTGAATTATGTGCTTCTTGTTCTTCTGCAGTAGCTTGTCTTCCGAAATGCAATTCATCCTTGCAAAATAAATCATTATTCGAAAATAATGTATTATAAGAAATTAAGTAAAACTTTTTTTGCGTTCTATCATATCTTAATATGCAAGGACTATCATTATGAGTATGATATTGCATTATATAATTAATAACAGATATGTTGGGGATGGCTCCGTGGGGCGTAATGTTTATATTAATGCACTTTGTATCTTCAAAAAATTCAACGCCATCCTTATCCTTAATGAATAAATTGCCATCCATTTCTGTATAAATACTTTTTAATATTGATTTTATCCAAGAACCGGTTGGCTTTGCATTGTCTTGGTTTGTGTTGAGGTATGAAAATCCTCCTATAGAATTTTGTACCTCTACTATATCAAAAAATGTTTCGGATAATTTGTATTCTTTAGCTTCTACCAATTTTAGTCGTTTGCATATGGCATTTCCATAATTTATATCTTCGCAAGCTGCTATAATAAATTCAAATTTTAATACGAAATCATCATTTGTATGAGGTAATACTGCGTTGTGATCTGCTGCGGGTAAAATTGTCAATATTAACAAATCTCTCCCGTTACCTAGGTAATTATATTCTTTATCAAAAAAGTTTAAATTATTATTAACAATGATTTCCGCTGTGTGAAAAGGATGATAGATGTTGTCAACTATTTCTATATAACGAAAGGCATTGCCTTTCATCATCACCGTATTTCCGCTATCATCTAATGATGTAAATGTAGCACAAACCAAATAATCATTACCATTATATTGATACTTAAATAATTTTGGGTCATCACCTATATAATCAGAAATTGCCATACTATTCTCTATTTTTTAATGATGCTAATACTGTACTGAGATATTCTTTTTTTATAATTTTAATTACAGATCCAGGAGACAATAGTTTTAACGAATTTTGAATATCATTGCATAATAAAATCAACCACCACAAATGTATAGTACCATATACTTGATAGCTTATAGTTGTTAATGGTAATAAATCAGGAACATTAAAATAATCAAATACACCATCATCTATATTATTTGGCAAATTAATTTTTTTACCAATATTATAAAAATAATACATATCACCATTTTCATTTGTATCTTTATACATATTGAAAATGTTTTCGTAATATTCGTCTGGATGTGATAAATTTATTTGTTCCATAATTATGGTGTTAAGAATTTTGCAACATCTTTCATAGATGAATTATCTTTTTCTAGGCTAAGCGGTTTTTTTGAAATCGGCGCATTCGTGTTGATCATATTTTCTCTCCATGGTTCTCTAGGAGTAAAATCACCTTCTTTTATCGCCTCTTTGAATTCAGATTTTATTTCAGACTTTGTTAAGCTTCTGCCTGGCGGCGGTACGTATTTGCCAGCCATGTTCATAGCTTCTGTAAACATATTCACATCATATTTAATTAATGATTTAAATGTAATACTTACATTATAAGCTTCGGGATATATATCATTTCCATAAAGTTTTTTAGTGCCTAGATGGTCTACTTTATAATCTGATACAAAGCAAAGTGGAAAATTTGCCTTGCCTGGTATATAGATATCGTATATGCGCGAAGGATCTACAGCAAGGAGATCTTTTCTATGTGCCATATTATTAAGACCAAATAATTTGACAAAATTTATATTTTTTTGTGTCTCATAACTATCTACAATATTATAAAGAGGAAAATTTATCGTAACCGTTGGTTCATCTGTATCAAAATTATAAAATTGAGGTGCTTGGATGAATGCGCCGGGTGATAATAAAGCAGGTAAAGAAGAAAACTTTTTTAAATTAGAAACAGCATCTTTTGTATCTAAATTGAATATCAATCCGTCAAATTGAAGATATTCATTTCCTTCTGTAAAATTATTAGATAAATTTAAAAATTCATCATCCATATATGGAAAAATAAATTGATTACCTGTTTTAGACACCGAATATAGATGTTGATATAATTCTTTTAATTTAAAGGATTGCCACGCATGTCCATCGGGTGCATTTGCTTTTGTAGCAGTACCAATTTTTTTTATAATTTCATCCGCTGCCCCAACACCTTTTTTAACAAGCTCACTAGATGCCGCTCGATCTAAGTATGTTTTTGCCCATTCCGGGGCTGCTACATTTCCTAACCCCAAAATAGACGCATTGGCTTTTATTAATTCTTTTGATAAAGAATATGCAGCTTTTAAATTTTGAATAATAGGCGAAGTTTCTATATTATATTCTGTAGCAATTAATTTGGGTATATGTTGTGCTACTATATTTTTATTTTCTGATAATGTCCAAATATAGTCTTGTAATATATTATATTTTTCAGTGATTTCTTTCTTTTGTATGGCATCGGTAGTTACAGTTTTTGTATTCGATACATACGATTGCGGTGTGTCTGTCGGTAAGCGACCAGCCAGGCTATTAGCTATGATTCTATTTTTATCAGTATCTATATTTAGTTTTGCTGGTGTTGCAAAGGTATTTGCAATGGTTGTATTTAATAAATCATTGCTCATACTATTTTGCACCCCCCACTAAACTAGTTGATGAATTTACTGAATTAAAAAAATATTGTTTAGTATCAGATTTCTGCCGGACTATTGAAACACTATCATTCGTTATCGGCATCGGTACTGTATTTGGATTTTGAAATTTTGTATCTTTATTGGCTATAATCTTTAAAATTTCAAATTGGCTTTGCAAGAGAGCGTTTTGGGTTTTCCAATTTTCATCATCATTAGGAACATTAACACTGATTTCTGGAGTTTTGGTTTTTAATTCCGATTTTGGTGGCGTAACTTCCGGTATTTTTTCTACGGGTTTTATTGGGCTGACATTTGCTGGTAGCTTATAACCTCGCAATGCTTTTTGTTTTTCTTGTTCTAACTTCTCGGCCTTTTCTAAATATACTTTTTTTGCATTTAATGAAGATCTGCCCTGGGCACTTTTTGCTGCCATATTAAGTTCTTTTATTTGTTTATCATAATATTCTTGTACTCCTTGTGGTGTATTTGGTAATTTCATTGATTCAATATCTTTTTTTACAAAACCAAATAAACTACCCACCCAATCAGTTACGCGTTTCACACCATTAACAACCCAATTAATTATCGAACCTAACATATCACCTATTCCAGATATCATCCATTTAATAATTCCATCTTGTTTATTAATTTCTAATTGTTGATTTTCTTCTTTTGTGCGGTCCCAGTCTCTCCATGCTTGTAATACACCCAATGCTATACTAATTGGAGTTCCTAATCCTGTACCAGAAGCTATCATACTACCTATTTCAATTAACACTCCCAAATAATCACCTTTTTTATATCTATCATAGGCAAAATAAGCTCCTATTACTGCTCCAATAAATGGTGCGCGAGCCAATGCTCTTAATGTACCCTTGCCAAGATTCTTGCCAAATCCTAAAAGTTTACCCAGAAAACCTCCTTTACCGGCTTTTAATAAATCTGCAGCTGCTTCTGAAGCTATAACTACTGATTTTTCTGCTTCTTTTATACCAAAAAACCCCTTTATTTTTGCAAATAAATTAGGAAATTTTTCACTTATAAATTTAAAGGGCCATTCAATTATTGTTTTAGTTTTTTCGACAATTATTTTTGATATATCATCAAATGAACGTCCGCCCAACAGCTTAATTTTAGCTAACAAATCAACTCCACCCTGCCATGGTTGTATCTTATCAGTAAAAGTATGGGATAAAATTGCTATTAATGGGCTAGCAAAAAATAACATCTTTGATATGCCTCGAACTATTTTAAATAAATCCCCGATAATGGGTATTTTCTCTATAAATTCAGTAATCCAACTTTTTTCAGTATTATCTTTATTTTGCTTTTTATTAGAATCTTTTTTATTATCTTTACCTTCATCAGTAGGCTTAAACAATTCATTCCTCTCGCGATTTCTATTCGCATTTGTTTGCAAAAGTTCTGATCTGATCAATATTTTTTTAATATCATTCAATCTAGATGAAATGGCTGTAATTTTTAAAACTTTATTAAAAATTCTTGCCATATTTGTATATTCATCTTCTTCAGTTTCATTAGGAGATTGAGCTTTATTCTTTACTTCGGTTGGTTCTACTATCTTTGTTTTTTGTGATAATAGTTTTGATATTGATCTAACTTTTAATACTGAATCGAAAATTTTTGCTATATCAGCATATCTGCGTTTTTCGGGGCCAGTTAATGTTGTTGTTTTGCTATTTGATGTAGTCGGTGCTGATAAATTTTTGATATCATCCACAACAGCTTTAATGGATTCAAAGAGACTAGTCCATACCCCAAGTGATGCAGTTGTTTGATTAATGGCTTGAATAGCCGAGGCTGTATTTGCCATGGCATTAGCAGTCGTACGAGCATACTCTTCAATTACGTTCTTTAATGATTTATTTGTTTCATTTAAAGTACGTATTTCAGTCAAAAGACGCTGTGTAGGATCTTCTTTCGCCATTATAATTATTTAACGGGAAAGTATCTATACGAAGAGTCTAGCGTCTATTGTAAGTTTAGTACCGTCTACTGTCAAATATTCGTCTTCTGGAGTCTTGAATTTATTTGAAATATAATTATTAAGTTGTGTTATGAGAGATGCCGGGAGTTGTTCTACAACCTTAACACGATCCTCAATTGATAAAATTGATAAATCTTGATCTAAATCACCTATATGAATGGATTTTATGTATTTTAAAATTTCAAATACATACATTTCACTTATAAAAGCCCCAATATCAATATTTTCTGTCTTTTTAATTTTTGATAATTGTAATTTAGTAATAGTTTGATCTAAAGATAAGGCGGGTGCAGCAGCTTTTATTTTTAAAATTCCTTCTTCTATTAAAAAATCACTGAATGCATCTGTTTCAAAATTAATTTTTTTATCTCTTAATGATTCAATGTCAATTTTTTTATCATCTAGATCTAGTGGTTGAGATGTAAATTTGTTTCTAAAAGCAATTGCAATAACAAGTCTGTCCTGTACTTTGTATTGATTTCTTTCTAAACTATTTTGCTCTATTATATTATTAAAAATAGCATTAAATTCTAGAATATTGAATATATCTGATGAAATGCCTGCTTTAAGTATATCTTTTTGTTGGTGTAATGATAATGGTTTGAATGACACTTCTCTTTGTAAGGAAGGAATAAAAATTTTTATTACATCTTCGTGATTAATTTCATTCAACTTACTTAAAATATCATTTATTCCCATAAAAATTATGTATTGTTATAATGATAATTTGCCCTGTGATTTCTTTTCAGCTTCTTCTTGTTTTTTAATTTCTTTATTTTGCATCGCAACATACATTCTGGCTTCATTATATGTCATCGACATAAAATGATCATAAGATATATGTAATTTTGTAATTAAATTGAATTGTAAATCATAAAAATTCATTAAATTATCACTGTATATATTCTTCAATAATTCAATTAATGAATTATTAAAAGGATTTATTTTAAAATCTTTAAATGATTCTACTATCGATAGGTTAAAAATATTCTGGCTTTCAATATATTCGGTATTTTCAATGATAAAATTTTTAATATCATTATATATGTGGGCTGGTATCATCTTATATAATGATTCCTTTTCAATATTAGTGAATGTATCTAGATCAATATCGTTGATTTTCTTTATACAAGATTGAATAATATCATTATAATTAGGAATTATTAATTTTTTCGGAATTCCTAATTCAAAATTTAAATTATCTATTTTTATGGTCTTATTAATATTTTTTAAATTCTGAATTTTTGTACAAATGTCAGACAAATTATATTTAATATTTTTATTATCAATAGAAAATTCAATTATATTACCTATAGAGACAGATCGCATCTCTATTAAGATGCAAAATTTATCAAGATTTGTCAATGCATTAATATCTGCATCTGTATTTTCAGATATAATTAAATCAAAAAAATTAATTAGTTCTTCTAAATTTGAATTTTGAATAAATTTCAAAATATCAATATAATAACAATTATTAATCTCTTTAATTTTTATTTTTTTATCGAGACTAGGTAGATCTAAAGTTGTATAAAAATTAGATTTTATCATTATACTAATTTATAATGATAATAATTATAAATCCATGATACACTTTTTGCAACTATAGATTCTGAATCATATTGTAAATCGGTACCCCCTACTGTAAAAGGGGTGCAATCTATAAAATTATGTATTTTTCTAACAGGTTTTTTAGCACCCTTTGTGTATTGTACTACTTGTATATCTGCCTTTAGGTTAATTAAACCACGAATCATTACATTCCCACGATATCCGCATGCAATTATCCATGGTCTTATAAGACCGTCCACAATATCAACATTGGTCTCTAGTAGTTTCATTGAAACTTCTCTTTTGCTTCCGGAAGACCTATTTTTGATTACGGATGACTGTATAAAACAATTATCTCCATTCATACCTACAGTCTCCATATCTAATGATTCCCCTGGTAATTCTATAGATTGCGCAAAATAAAGACCCAGACCTTCTTCTAATGCATTGGTTCTGGGTCCTAAAAATTTTTCGTAATGTGAATATTTTACTGATTCCCTCAGCTGAGAATGATCAACCGAGGTATATCTTAAAATTTCATTAAAAAAATCAAACAAACCAGCTTTTGGAGCAATTCTAACAACCCATTGTGTATGCAGTGGAACATCTAGTTCCCATACAGATATATTACTGAGAAAATGTTCTCTGGGTGAGTTGATGCTATCCGCCATTTATATTAGTTATGTCAAGAAAGCATTAATATTTGGGAATGCGTTTGAAATATTATTAATAGCGAACTGCCCTGGTCTCTTTTCTTCAAAGAAATGATAAGCAAATGTCACGTCAAATGTCTTTACACTGCCGGTACCTTCAGCAATTTCATAAGCAATTTCACCCACATTGCGAATAGAAGCACCGAATAGGGTATATTGCATGATGGGTTCAAGTTGTTTATCTAATTGTAGTAATTCGATGTAGCTATCACGACCAGGTGTATTATAAGTACCAGTACTAGTAGCATCATTAAATACCGCTCTAGATTCAGACATTAAGCGTTCTCTTAATAAAGAATTAGCATCACAATAAAAAGTTAATGTAAAAGAGTCAGAATTAGGGTATGTAGCAATAGTGGGAATATTAAAATTCATTCCCATATACTTTACTGCTTCGTTTTCGATGTTTCTTCCTGGTAAAGTAGCTGTTTTAACATATACTAATTCTTCTTCGCCCAAAAACATAGTACCGGTGCGGATCATCATCACGCGGAATAGGTAATCCCGCGCGAAGTCTGCAACTGCTGCCCTATCGTAAAAGCCTCTGATTGTTTGTATTGTGTCTGCCATATATTTATTTATGGTTTAATTATATTAGAGACGAGGACCACTAATCAATTCACTGAAGCTAGCACCGGTTCTAGTAGCAATAAAGTTCACTAAAATGAATTCTGATGCTCTAACTGGCTTGATATATATGTCTACAACCAATTCATTATTATCAATTGAGTCAGGTGTGTTGTTTCTCTTATCTGAAACGATCATATAATCTGCTACACCTTGTGTTGATTTAGCAAAATTAAAGATTGGATTCAATGTATTAACTAAACGGGTCCTGGTGAATGTTGTGTTTGGTTCAAACACGAAGTATTTCACAGTCTTCTTAGTAGCCTTTTCTAGATATAAGAATAATCTTCTTACATTAATACGATCAAATGCACTTGGTTGACGTTGCATTGTCTTTTGACCGAAGATAGTAATGCCATCTCCGGGAAAGAATGCGACAGGATTTACTGAGATTTTATATAATTGATCTCTTTCCTTTTGCTTTGGCGTAATAGCTAATTCAAGGACGTTGCGAACCCTGCCTCTAGTGAATCCAGCTGGAGCATACCATGGATAATAATTTGAATCTGTATTAACAAAACTAGTAGCTGCATATGGAGAAAATGGTACCCACACATTTAAACCAGCAACGGCATCATATATTTTAGCCCAGTTACCATAAGAACATGAATAATTTGAATTAGCGAGCTCAAATAAGTGTTTTAATGCTGTATAGATATCTCTAGAGAATGAATTATTTGCATTGGGTAACACTTTACTATTATCGCCTTTGACGAATATTTGTCTTAATGGGTCAGCGATGAACATACAATCCTTTCTAGCAGATGAACAGAATGTATCAAATCTTGAGAAGATGGTATGATATAATGATCTGAGATCTTGTGATGCATCAACTGGTGATATATATTCACCAGTTGTCTTGAGTAAGCTTAATCCCGTTGCAAAATTATCAGACACAACAGTATCATCAAAATATGATACTTGGTTTGCGCAACATGTTGTATAAATTGTACCCAATCCGCCCTCTACAACTAGATCAAGATCAAATTGTTCATCATTTTCAACCTTATACAACGCATTTTCAATCTTAGAAGGTAAGTTACCTATGTCTTTTGTCTTTGCATTTAGATTAGTATAGGGCCCGGTAGGATATAATGCATCGCTGTAACCTAGAACAGATGATAGCGCAACGTAGTCTTGGTAGTAACCACCGAAACGCTTGCCTGTTGTATTATCAGCTGCTAATGCGTTGATAGCGGATCTCGTATAAAGACGCACTTTTTTGCGTGGTACCCCTACTTCATTGAGCCAGGTATCACTACCTCTATTGGTGATATTATCATTAACAATAATTTTAACAGCTCTACTTTCTTTTTGTGGCGCTGAAATAAAGTAAGATACAGCCTCACCTCCATTAACATCTTGAATTTTGCGATTAAAATCAAGTGAACCGATATGATTACGCTCTAAAACATAATCCATCTTAATTGCATCTGGGGTGTAAATTGATCTTCTTAATTTATAAACACTTATTGAAAGAGTATCATCAAATTTTTCGGTAGTTGAATCCGGGAAATTATAAAATGTGCGCTCAAGATTATATGAGATATTTGAATCGTCACGAACTACTCCTGTATCAGAACCACCCGAAAGGGCGAAATTTAATCTCTCTGATGGGATTTGTGTGAATCCATTTCCAAAAAGTCCGGTTGATGGGGCCGACTGTGTTACTGTATATGCATTTAATATGCTATCATGATCAGAAGTAGGTTCTGCATTGGTATTATCAGTAATAGCAGCATAGAATCCTTCTGCTTGTGCTTCAGTTACTGTTTGACCTTTATTCAAAAGAATTAATCCAGCCTTACCGAAATCAGCAATTGTATTAATATTTGACAAAGCATCTGAAGTACTAGACCAATTAAATCCAGTACCTTCAATTACACTGTTATATTGATCTAATGTCAATTCGAAAAATTTAGGTGCACCTAGTACATAAGTACCAGCTGAAACACTAATATTATTCGTTACTGAGACTTCAGCTCCTGAAATGAATGTATTTGTTATGGTATTTTGAGCTTCAACTAAAGTAGCTGGATTTCCGAACATACCAACTAACGTGTTTAATTTAAAGAGGCTCAAATCGTCTAAAACCGATAATTCTTTGTTATAAAAAGATATACCAGAGCTGGTTAATGTAACGATTTGAGTACTGCTAAACTCAGGTTCTGCAACTGTTGTTATTTGTGAAAGATCAAATCCACTACTAGAAAAATCAAAAGCACTTGCGGAGATTGATTTTGAGGTTCGCCAGACTAAAGAATCTGTTTCTTCTAAGGTAACCAACGGATAAACAAGTGCACCATATGACGAACCGTATCCATAACCCGCACCAGGGCCGTATGGCAACCTATTTACATATAAATTGGCATTGGAGTCAGTTACAATTTGCTTCGCAGAATGATAAAAATAACGCTCTGCTGGTGTTACTGGTGCACCATAAATTTGTTCGAGTTCTTGAACAGAAGTAATTTGTAATACTTCATCTGTTGGTCCTCTTTGAGCAAATCCTGCTAAAAATACATTTGTTCCGGTAGGTTGAAATGCAATTTGTGACGCGTCAATTTCGCGTATTTCAACACCAGGTGACTGAATAGTTCTCATATAGGACTTATTTATACTTTTTTTGAGTCCTTTTTTATACTAACACACAATATAGTTCTGAGAATGCAAACGTAAATGAAGATTCCAATTCATTAGATTGTCTATAGCTATAATTTATACCATCTAATGTTGTGGGGAATGCATTTTTATACATCCACTTGATAACATCATTATTAAATTCGTCTTTTCCTACCACGGTAATATCTGTACTATACTCACCTAAAGTACCATTTATTTCACCTACATTGTTGCATCTCAGAGAAGTTCCGTAGGTTCCTTCTTGTGCTTCACGCAAAGCATTGAGCCATGTATATATGACCCAATAATTGTTAAACATATTGTCAACAGTAAAGTTTACCTTCAGTGGGTCATACTTTGGATGTGTATGTGATGTGATACTAAACGGCGAACCACTGTAATTTAGGTCAATAGAAGGTACCAATATAGGAGGTACGATAGCACCATAAATGGAAAACGCCATAGTATCCAGTGATATGGAGGTATTTTTTCTTTCAAACCTCTTATTAAGATTTCTCAAGATGGGAGGAATGTCAAAAAACATCTGAAACTTATCTCCTAATGCTTTGTTTAGGATAGCTTGGTCATTAGAAGTGGTGTGATTACCTATCATATCTATTCAATTGGTTGGGATTCTTCAGGTTTTACCCAATTTTTTGGTAAAAGAAAATTAGCTCTACTGAACTCTAACCGGTCAATGAATTTCACGCCATTCTGATCCTGGTCAAATGCAACGTAACCTTCGGGATTAGTTACTTTAATATCACCATTTGGCATGACTAAGAATGTTCCCATAACTGCATCTTGCATAATAGAATTATATTTTTGTATGAAAATATCTTTAATTTGTTTAATATCCCTGATGAAATTCATTAGATGTAAAATAGTATCCGCATTTCTCTCTAAGAGTTGCATCATTTCGTTTTTAGCCGCAATTTTTGGTTCTTTTCTTTTGGCCTTTTCAATCTCAGCATCTAACCTATTACCCACCCACGACACAAATTCATTTAATGAATAACGAAGGTCTGTTAAAAACTCCCCTTCTCTGATCTTTGTGTTAATAAAAATATTCAAAAGATCAGCTACCTTGCCATCAATAAAGGAGAAATTTATTAAATTGATATGTGATTCAGCATTTTGTAATGTTCGTCTAACAAAATTTGTTTCTTCTTCTGTTAAACTGATGGTGCCAGCTTTATTTTCAAACAAAGCATCTATAATATAAGCTGTTTTTGATTTAAGATGTTCCGCAGAGACACCAAATTTTTTATTTACAAAGCGCTGTTTGCCCTCTTCATCTATTGAAGGATCATATTTTGTATGAAATGCGACACCAATTTCATATTTTGCGATATCTTTTGCTTCTTTAGAATCTTCTGGAAATGTATAGAGAATGGTATTGGGTCTGAATCCGATATAATTTTTACCAGAGATTACATACTTTTGTATTAACCCGGGCCAAAATAACAGATCGCCCTGATACACTCCATCAAAATTTACACCCCTTAAAGCATTGAATGCAAAAATTAATTTTTCAATCAACCCGGGTGCTTCACCGTGATTCTTTTTAATATCTGCTACACTATAAGAAAGAATTGGTGTTCCGTTAAATGCGCTTTTTGTTGATATAAAGAATTTTCCATACGAATCCCTGCCGCAAATAATTGCTGGTGCACCATCAATCTTAACAGTCATGTTAATTTTTCTGTCTGTATTGCTTTTTAACATGTCAAGTAAAACAGAAATATATTGCAATGTTTTGACGGCACCTTCTTTTCCCTTCTTCAATACTAATTCATCTAGATGGGTAAGATGCTTATTGGTGGCATCTGCATTTTCCATTAAGATAAAATAATCTTTAAAGCTCTTCATGCTTCTATTTATCATTGTAGTGGCTTCCATCCAGATTGCATTAAATCATTTAAATCAGTATCAAAACCAAATCCATTTCCAACAAATGTAGGAATGACATTATAGTTTCCAGTATCTATTTCATTATTGTATAGGGAACCAGGATTTTTGAACGTTCCGACACCCCAATCATATGGTCTGATAACAGCTGGCTTATTATTTTCATCCATTGTAATTACTTCAAAATATTTTGATATTAATTTTTCATGAAGTATTAATAAAGCCCATCCTAACGACATAACCCTATCGTCATGTTTATCATTTTTAGCTTTCCATGTTCCATTAGGCATCCTCACGAAGTCTCTTAACTCCTCAACAGTTTGTAGATCATTTATTCTAACCGCATCCAGTGTGTTAATCCAGTATCTTTGATTAATAACATTATCATATTTTGTATTGGTATGACAAACGACGCCTAACGGTATCACACTTCGATTTAATTCTTTATAACCATGTGAAATAATATTTTCATACTGATAATCTTTTCTTAGATTGTCTACTACTTGTGCACCACATTTGTCTCTTTCTATAAGAAGTAATGGTGATCCCCATTGTACTAGTATTTCGTGCAATTTACTAGTAAATTCAATCGGAGTAATAGTATTGCATGTATATACTGCTGCTTGATTAATTGATCTCAAATCAGTTAAATCTAATATTTGTATTACTGTATTATCCTTACCTACGCCTTCTGCTACATCAACACCAGCAACATAAATTCTACCTTGCTTAGGCAAGTCCCATATCTTATATGATCCGTTCATATAAACATGGTCAGGCATAGAAGCTTTGGTTCTTAGTGTATCAAATGTTGCGGCATTAATAGAGGCTTCACCCACTTCATCAAATATACATTCAAACTCTCTAAGAAAGTCTTCTGGTGAAGCTAGAGATGCCATTGTTTCTTTTTTCCATTTTTCATCTCTCCCCGGAATATCATACCATGGTACTTTCATGTGTACCCAATTATTTTCATTCTTTACCGAACCGTCATATAATTTAAAAAACAACCCCGCAGTATCTCTGGGTGTAGAAGCCATGATAATTTTTGACTTCTTCGAGTTGGAGATAATAGGATATACTGACGCCCAAAAACTTTCAAGCAAGTTTTTTTCAATCCAGTCCGTTTCATCCACAAATAATAAATTAGCTGAACTACCACGACCTGCAGAACCCGTTGTTGTAGTAATACCTATACGGGATCCATTAGCCAACTCCATAGACTCCTTACCATATTCTTTAACACCGGGTTTTAACCAGTTAGGCAACTCTTCATATGCTAAACGTATTCTCTTAAAAATTTCTTTTGCTGTACTTTCTTTGTTTGCAACAATCAAAATATTTTGATGTTCATTAAAACATGCTGTCCATAAACAATATATGGTTGATATGGTACTTTTACCACTTTGTCTAGCAAATAATAATAAAGAGAAACGATTATCTCTCATCATACGTAATGCTTTTTTTTGATAAGTAAAAAGCGGTATTTTAATTTTACCATCATCAGGTGCAATAATGTGAAAGTAATTTTCAGCAAAATGCAATATATTGTCTTGACATTTTTTAATTTCTTTAATCTCTTCAATACCATAATCAAATTGTGCATCGACTGTTGGTAGATTAGGATTATTCAAATAGACTTTTTGTCTGCCCATGTATAAATAGTTATCTATATGAATAAAAAAGGCTCACCAACATTTCAGAATACCTCTGATAAGAAAATTCATCCTTACATGACACCACCGACCCTAGCTGGTAAGAAAGGGGTATCTTCTATGGGTGTACCAGAACCAGAAGAAAAAGATCTTTCAAAAAGAGAAGAAAGTTGTGACTCTTGTGAAAAAGTAGCTAAAGAAAGTATAAATACATCCAATATGAGTAAATTTTTATTCGACAAACTATTTGAAGACGTAATGTCAGGTTCTGAATTCGGTGGTGGAGATGACGCTGGTGATCTCGGCATCGAAGTTGGTGGTGGAGAAGGTGGAGAAGATCTCGGTGGTGGTGATGAAGTAACTATTACTCTTGATCGTGCTACAGCTGAGAAGCTCATTGGCCTTATTCAAGGAGCCATGGGTGATGGATTAGGTGAAGAAGAAGGAGAAGAAGAAGAAGGAGAACTTGATGGTGAAGGCGGAGAAGAAGGTGGAGAAGAAGAAGGCGCAATGGGTGAATCCATTGAAGTAGTTGCTGAGCCAAAACCATTTGGCGCCAAAGCAGAGACTCTTCAAAAGAGAGACAATAAGGTTTCTTCTAAGTACAAAGCAGCTGGCGGAAAAGCACACACGGGTAGTTTAGCTCCTCTTCAAGCTGAACCAAAACCACTTGGTGCAAAGGCTGAAACTCTTCAGAACAAGAACAATAAGGTCGCTGGATTCAGTACAGCTGGAACAATCTTCGGTTCTTAATTTTAATTTTAATTAAATCTAAGAGACTCTATGAAAATAGAGTCTCTTTTTTTGTTTAAACATAAATATTAATATGTTTCCTACTTTTAAGGAATTTTATTTGGAGAATAGAAAGGGTGAACGAAATCCGCACCATCTAAATCCATTTAAAGGATTTGATGGAAAAACAAACGGATTTAATATGACATATGATTCCAATAAAAGTGAAAATGAATTTGAAGAAGCTTTAAAAAATTTGAGATCGGGTGCTGCATCATTTCTGGTAGTCACTAAACCCTTTCAAAATTATCTAATACAGAAATACCCACAACATAAATTTCCAACACAAGAAGGTGAAAAAGTAGCACTAGGCAGGTCAGGTGAATCTACTAATCAAGTTTTTCTTTCAATGAATAATACAGGACAATACGTTCTTACTAACAAATAAAATGTCTACTTATACATGTTATTATTCGGGAGCAGGAAATGGTAGTCTTTGTTATGAATTATATGACAAAAACAGACTGCAACCAGACATGCAGCTAATTCAGAATTCTGTTGATGAATCAATTAATCTTTTAGGTCAAAAAGTAGAATATTATGTTAATACCTATCAACCAGTAAGTGCGGATAATCTCTATGGTGAACAGCCTACCATGGTATATCATGGTCCTTATCAGATGAAGATGATTATTAATCTCAGCGAATCATCTTTGGCCCTATCAAAATTTGGATTTAATGCAGAGGATGAAATCACAGCTTTCGTCTCTATACAAGGTTATAAGAGAATATTTGCAGAAGATTGGATTTACATGAGTTTAGACCAGCCAGTAGAACCAAAAGCTGGTGATGTATTTTGTATGACTGAGTATGGTAGTACTAGATCACACGGAAGAGCTGGTAATTATTTTATCATTACTGAAAGGCGTGACCAAGATATTTCAGAAATTAACCCATTAGGTGGGCACTATACATGGAGATTAGCAGCCAAGCGCTTAGAGTATTCCTTCCAACCAGGTATATCTGGTGAATCTAAAAATGATCAAGTATATGATGATACATTTGCTGGATTGTTATCTACTAATATTACCGAAGATCCATTAACCAATAATATACCAGTAACTTTTGTGGAAAGCCTGGTGGAAAATAATTTCCCCGATGAATTGGGGGATTATGTTGGAGACTTTGCCGATGCCTTAGATGGGGGATCTTTAGAACCAACACCTGACCCATCTGATGATGGAGGAGACTTTTAATTTTATGCCAATACCAGGATCATCACCAACACCGAGAAAAGTTTACCCGGGTAGTACAGACGAAGAAAGCAAACTCTATTTTGATATGTCTGTGAACGATACTTCAGTCTATGGCGGATTTTCGGTAGGTCCTGAAGAAGGTGAAGGTGGAGACGGTGATCAAATTGTCCAACCACCATCAGTTGCTTTTAATCAAATTAAAAATATTGTTATTAATAATGTTAATGACACTATGAATGATTTCATTCAAAGAGATATTGATGTTGTTCAGGGTGGTGATTTTTAAATCTACACGAAATTCTGGCCAATTACTGACCCATACCATGTATTGCCATCTATACTCATAAAAGAATATATATCAGTAGCATTGGCTGTCGTTGTCATGGTAGGTGCACTTCCGCTCCATTTAATAGTCTTACCAGGAAAAGACCAATTCACTGACCAACCGCCTACATTATCTTGTGTCAATGCCAATATAAAAGAATTAACGCCAGAAGGTATATTCATGATAACAAACCCACCACCAAGTGGAATAATTTTTACTAAGGTAATACTAAACACAGTACCTTGTGATAAATCTAAATTATATAGGGGCGGCGAAAGTGTAATGGGTAGTGCAGATATAGCGGTTTCGGTATGAGATTTTAAGCTAATATAATTAGCAGATAAATTGTCAAATTTAGCTGATGCAGCTGATACAATACTTGTTTTGGATAACCAATTACCACTATTAGCAGTTACAGTTGTATATGTACTTTGCCAGTTAGATGATAAAGCCTTAAGATCAGCTCCTTGATAAGACCAATTAGTAGCACTATTAGCAGTTACAGTTGTATATGTACTTTGCCAGTTAGATGATAAAGCCTTAAGATCAGCTCCTTGATAAGACCAATTAGTAGCACTATTTGTTTTGAGTGTTACATATGCATTTGATATATCATTAGCAGTTGGTATTGTGCCGCCGGATTCTGGAAAATTTGCTGATAATGTGCCATTTACAATTAAACCATGTGACACAAATACTCCGTTTTCATAGTTTAATGTAAGTGAATAATCTAAAGGATTTGGCGTAGAATTTTGGGCGTATATTACTGTACCACCGTAACTTGGAAGAGACAATTTTAATTTGCCAACGATAGTTTGGTTTTGGGTCGTGCTATTACCATCTATTGTAATTTCACTACGGATATTTAAATTATTTGCAGTTAATCCACCCAATGCCGACAATCCGCCACTTAATATAAAATCACCTCTAAAAGGAAAATCTGGTGAAGCTATAGGATCATATGCACTGTCCAGCAATCCACTGGTAGATAACGTGTGGTGGTTTGCTCTGTGTAATTTATCATGAAAACGTGCATTTCCGGACATTGAAATTATTTATAGTTATTAAATACTTTTAATGTCGACTGGAATGAACTTTACCTGTATTTCTGCTTTTGATGCAACTAAAGATATTATCTGGTCTTTTTCTTATAAATTCGAATCAGATACGGGCACATTAGGAAATTGTGGGTTTACTACCTTTTTAAATTTCTTATCATCACAAACGGAAGGCGGCATAGATTCGGGATTAGGATATGGTCCTTATACGGGATATCAGGGTGCTTCGGGAAATTTTTTAGCTATAGCATGTGAAAATGCGGGTGTATTTGCTACTAATGGAAATGGATTTACTACTGGTGCTACACCAATATTCAATTCAATTACTTTGAGGAAAGGGACTGATTTTCAATATTTGACTTCAAGACAAGTTGATTTCAATATTGTATCTAATGATTGGCAAACACTTAGATTTCAATTAACCAATTTAGGCAATACTCTTAATATATTTCATTGTGACACAAATTTTAATTATAACAAAGTCTTATCGATAGATGTGTCAAATATATTTTATGTGTCGCAACAATTATATATTGGCATGTCTTTTGCTACACCAATTAATGGTTCACAAGGGTTTAAATTAAGAGTAAAAGATTTTCATTTTTATGGACATAGTCCTATATTATTGCCCCCTGTTATAACATCACAGACATTAACAGGTATTTTAGTACCTACTTCTACAATCGCATTGACATCAAATGTGTTGGGTGCATTGCCTTTATATTATGAGTGGTATTATAATAATACATTAATTGGGGGTGCAAATTCAACTACATATGATGCCCCATTAACCGGTACTTATAAATTTACGGTTTCAAATAGTGTTGGTACAGTCAGTTCTCAAGATATAATTATATCTTAAACGGTCTCAGTAGGTTTTACTTCTAGATTAGCATATGCATGTTCAATATCATAGATGTATTCTTCTACCTTCACATCATGAATCATAGCCGGTGCGCGCTCTACAATGTATTTTTGAAAATCTAATGGTTTGATCCAATCTGTTCTTTTATTCAAATCAATATTATGTTCTTCTGCTGTCTTTGTAACAATATCCAGAGCTTCAATCAAACAAAGCCAGCGCGCATACGTTTCAACTGACATCTTGTGATCACCAATACTGATTTCGATATTTTTATTCATGTATATTTTTTACTAGGTTTCCTAATAAAAAGCAAATCAAATCATAATTAATTTTGGATCCAAAATCATGTTCAAGTAAATCCATTGTTTTTTCTAACGATGAAAAAATTAAATCTAGTTTTTTATATGATGCTCGTTTTTCATCTTCTTCCATATTATCTAAAATATAATTTTTATATGAAAGTAAAACATCTTTCATAAGATGTATATTAGTAGATTTTTTAGCTAGACCAAAACCACGTTCATACGCTCGAAAAGATTTATGAGATTGTTGTAAACAATATTTTTCAAGTATCTTTGTTACAGCACTATGTTTTACTCTTTCATCATTATTAACTGTGGGTGACGAAATTTTTTCTACAGCTTCAAGAAGTTCTTTTGAATTAAACTGATTCTCCATTTTCTTTATATATGATATTATAAGCTTCTGATTTTTCTAATTTGACTGGTTCTGTTTGTAGAAATGTTTTGATTTCTAGATCAACGCGGACATTTTTATTACAATCTAAACAACGATATGAATTATCTTCATTCAATCTAATGGGAATAAAATTATCAATAGCTTTATCACAAGGGCATTTTACATTACAACCTTGTTTGGAATATTCTTTTAAAATATCAATTTGATTCTTTTCATTAATAACACTTAGAATAGTATTCCAAACATTATAAAAAATAATCTGCAGAAATGATAAACAAATCATCCAACCTAAGAATGATTTAACATCATTAGAAAAGAGATAAGATATAGTCCCTGATGTTATAAAAAGAATAATTATAGCACGCAACATCCTTTTAATTTAAATTAAAAAGACAATTTATCAAGATACTTAATAATGTCTTGTGCGAAAATAGCATTGATCTTATTAATGCGATCAATTAGTTTACTTGCAATCATCTTTTTTGATTCAGACGCAACATCTGATTTGCTATAATCACTAATTTTGTCTGATAAACCTTTAAGCTCAACAATATAATTGGCAATTTGTGGTATAATTACAGAGGATTGAAATTGGTGCGGTAAAATCTTGGGTGTTTCAACTTCACTTGAAATTTGTTTTTTTAAATCTGTTAGAGAAGAATCAGATGTATCAGGACCAATTCCAGTCACATTACGATTTGCATCTGCAATTGTATTATCTTCTGTAAAAAAACGTCTTCTCACAATTTTATTTATCACATTTGAATAAATAAAAGCATGAGTAATCTTTTTGAAAATGCATTCAAGCGCGTATTAGTTGAAGCAGATGATATGGGCCCAGAATTATCTGATGCAGATGCAATGGCTACTACTTTAGATAAAGGAACAACTCCATCCGATTATGATATTGAAGCTGGTACACAACAAGCTTCAATCGCCGCCGCCAAAGCTAATGTTGCTATGGTTGAGAAATTGCATTCATGGATTGAAAGGATTGCAGAATTTACTGATTTTTTGAACGGACAAGGACCTGATTCAGTACAAACACAACTATCCAAAGCTCATGAGAAGAGTTTGTTTGGTTCAATCAAGACAGCAGAAACCAAAAAGATTGCTTTAGTAGCTCGTGAATTAGCAGGATTCCAACAAATGCTAAATGGATATGTAGCATCTTCAGGTGATCCTAAGTACAAAGGTGTTTAATACATTGCTTTCAATCTTATTTCTGCTGATATTCCTTTAAAGGAATTCTTCATAATAAAATCTTTAGGTATTTCATTTAGCTTTAATGCAATAGCTAAGTCATTAAAGTCTTTAATCTTTTTACCTATACTCTCTGGCCATATAAAAAGTGTTTCTCCCTTCTTAGCTAAGATTTGACTTTTCTTCTTTGCTGCTTGATCAATCCACTGTGAATCTAGTACCCAAACAAAATCCTTCATTAATAATGAATTTATTTGATCTTGTTGTTTCATAGAGAATAACTTTTCTGATTCATCTTGAATACCGGCAACTGCTATTCCATTTTTAACGAAGCAAGAATTCAGTGGACCTTCAAAGATAAACACTTCATTATCATCATTGATCTGATCTATGTTAAACATAGTCTTCTCGCTATTAATTTTTGAGATATAACGAGGTTTAATCTTATTGTCCGCAGACAATATTGTTCTGGTTTGATAGTGAATGATCTTATTGTTTTTATCGAAGAATGGAATGACTAATCTATTTTTATGAACAGGATCTGTTAATGAAATATAAAGGGCCTTTGGCTTATTACATGCAGTATCTAGCCTTCTTGCTTTAATAAATTCTAATGCGCGAATAACAACGGTTTCATCTTTGTAATATTCTACTTGTTGTTCATCAAACAGATTGATGCAATCTTCTGGTAATGTTGAAGAAGGAATAATTTCTTTCTTCTCTGTTGTTATATCATCTAATGATACTGTAGAATAATTCTCTAATTCTTTCTTAATGTCTATTATAGACATTCTTGTTACTTCTTGAATCCATGAAAGTGGTGTAGAACTCCAACCACAGTTATGACAATATATATTGTTATTTTTTGGAATGTAATAACAACGTTGTTTTTTTAACCAAGACTTACCTTCTCTGCATATTGGGCATGATCCTACATACGTTTTATTAAAACGATTGTGCTTAGGTGCACCAGCATGTTGGAAGAATTTTTGTGCTATATATTCTTCAGGCAAGATGATCATGCCTTATGATAAGGGGTTTAATTAAATTTACAAGAACCCGAAATATCATTACCAGTTTCTGCATCTAAAACCTTTACTAAACCTTTTCTGATGAAAGCACCCGAAGAAGGATCATACCAATGAGCTTCGACGAAAATTTTATCACCCATTCTCTTTTCAATGATGCGAGGATTGACTGGTTGTCCTGAAATGGGTGATGCAATTCTTTCTGCTTTTACGAAGTCCATGAATCTATTTATGCTTTTTATTATATAAATATTGTTCTTTTAAAAAAAGATACATATCTCGTGGTAATATTTCTACTTTTTCTAAAACGCCGTCTTTAATACCTCTCTTTAATTCAAATTTAGAAACAGTTTGATTCTTAATATCAGGTAAAGTCAAAAAATGACAGTCTGTTAAAGAGCTGTCAATTAAAACAAACATTTTTCCCGTATAATCTCCGCCAATAACCCCGAATATTGTTCCTTTTTTTGGAACCTTAAAACATATCTGGGTTATTGTTTTGGATAAAGAATTTATTAACCGCCGTAGAAAGGGAATCTGCGTCTTGTTGGCTGTTTGCATGGACTAAATTGATTGGATTTCCGTTCATGTCATATCCCAATACAATAAAACATTTCATGAATTCCTCTAGAGTAGACGAAATAGCTACTTTATTATCTATGGATTTACGAGAACGTTCTAATAAATCAGCTTGTAATGCTTCTTTTAGAAGCTGTTTGATCTGATCTTTCCCGATTTTTTCAGAATTATTTTTTGGAATTCTTTTTTTCTTATCATCGGGATTTTCGCCCATAGAATTATTTATTCTTTTCAACATAGTATGGGCTTTTTTCGTCAATTGTTTGAATATTTTTCTCGTTTAAATGGGATACAATTACTTCAATAGATTGGGTTGAAATGGCGAAGTTTTTAGGGAATAAAATACCACCGTCATTCAATTCAAAATAGATTTCATCAATGAATGTTTTGTTAGTAAAACAAGTAACAAAGATGGATGCCCTACCCGGATCAATCAATACAGTCCATCTTCGAGGATCATGGGCCCCATATTTCTGAAAAATACGAACTACATTAAATCCGCAATCTCTGAGTCTTTTAATAAAATACCCCGGAGTAGATATTTTATTTTTTTGTCTCTTATTCATTTTTTATATATAAGATTGTTTTAAATTAAATCACTTTTGCTGTAGTAATATATTTTAGGTAATATCCTGGTTCTTCTACTTCAACACATAAGATACCTTTACTGGAATTAATCTTGAATTGCAATTGACTAGATCTTAATGTAGAGATACTACGAACTACATCAAATAAGAATGGCATTGGTTTCGATAATGCATTACCTTGATATGTTTCAGCGAGAACGGTTGTAAAACTATCTACATTATGTTTACTCTTATCAGTTAATTCACAATGGATTTCTCCATTATCTGAATAGAAATAAATCTTTTCACTATTATTGAATGTGCTGCATTTAAGTAGGTTTTGGAAAGTAACAATGTCAATCGTAAATTCTACATCAAAATCAAATGATTGAATTTTATTCAAAGATAAACCAACAGGAGCAATAATACCATCTTCAAGCAAATGATACTTAAATTTAATTTTTGGTGATTTATATTCAATATTGTTTGAATTGATTTGTAGTTCAATATTTTGATCTTCAATGCAATCAAATGCTTTAATGAATTTCTTTACATCAGGAATATTCAATAATACTTGTTGATCATTATCAATAGATGCATCTGAACAACGAGCATAAAGAATACTATTATTGTCTGCCGTTTTGTTTAATGAAATGATTTCATTATTCTTAGCTGTCAGAATAGCTAAATCTGACAGCCTTGAAATGGGTGATAGGAAATTATTACAAAAACTATTCTTATTCTTAAAAGATAATTTCATGTATTAATTGTATTAAGCTTCTAGCTTTTGCAACCTATTACTAATATTACTTAACTTATCTTCAATGCGCTTCAAAGAAGCAAAGATATTTTTAGCAGTAGCTGAATCATCAAAGTCAAATTCTAATTGACCAGTATTGCCACCTGTTGGCTGAACCTGAATTCTTGGTTGAATATTACTGGGTGCAACTACAGGAGCTGATGTTGGTGCACCAGTATTGGGAATATTAGTCAAAATACTGGTTGCTACATTCTTAAAATCTTGACTCTGCGGGCGCAGATGTTGTGTGCGCCCTACAATGTTTTGATCAAGCTTTGCTAACTCTCCATAGGTTTGTCCTATGAATTGTTGTAGCATGCCTTTTACATCTTCATCCATATTAGTCTAATCCTTTCAAGAGTTCTTGAACTGTTGCATCATCAAGAATATCATCGTCATCAGAAGATGATGCTGCTACAGGTGCTGCAGATCTGGTTACTGTGGTTGGTTCTGCAAGTACTGTTGCTTGTACAGATTCAACGGGAGCTGCTGCTGAAGATACTGATCCTTTGCAAAGGAAATGCTCTTCCCACAATTCGCGAAGTTCATCTGCTGTCTTTACTCCAGCAATCTTCTTGAGATCATGAATTGAATTATAGACATCATTAATCTTTGAATCCGATAACCCAAGATCTACTGGTGAGGTAAAACGCGAAGAAACATAAGAAGGATATTCACCTTGCTTCTCTACTTTAACCTTGAGATTACATCCGCCCTTACTGAGATCAAAGATACGAGGACCAAACTCAGCTGCATCTTCACCATCCATAGCTTCATCAATAATCTTAGCCAATTGGCGACCATATCGAAGAATCTTTACTGTCCCGTTATTATCGGGATTAGTTGGATCATCAATAATATATGCATTAACCATCCACTTCTCTGAACGATTAACCTTCTCTGCCTTCTTCTTCTCTACATCTGTACCGAGTCGAAGAATACGATAACGTTCTTCTTGAATTGGATCCCTCTCACCAAATGATTGCAATGAAACGGCTGATACGAATTGACCCGTCGCAAATGATTGCCATCCATTCAAGTAATAATGAAAGAATGTATCTGCTGGTGTCTTGGTATTTGGGAGGAGACGAACGGTGTATGTCTTACCTACTTCTAACTTAAGAATGTCTTTATATGAAGATCCACCGGTATCTTCTTTAGCTAAGGCATTCTTGATTGATTGGAACATTGATGCTGTATACATATTGAATATTTTTAATTGGTTTCGTTATAATTTTTTTAATCCTTGTTTTATTAATACTTTTAATTTCTTCGATGAGAAATATCTATTAGTATACAATTGTATATTTTCATAGACATTCTCGCCAAACATGAATTTCAATAACTCTTGATCTTCACGTCTTATATAGTTTAGTGCATTTGGCAATTCGATCAACACATAAGGATGCATTTTTCTTTCTTTCCAATGCAGTATGAAACTTTTCATTTCATTTGTTTTATGATCAACGTATTGTGATAATAAAATGTTATTATTAGTCAAAAATTCTTTTAGAAATTTTAAGCTTTCTAATACTTTCAAAAGCATATCTTCAGAATCAGGATCTAAATCTGCTTCTTTTTGAATATAGAGAGTATATGCTTTAATTGCTTTTTGTGAAGTAAAATATTTTAAATCAAAATATTCTTCTTTTCCATAGATAGCGTAAGGTGCTTTGAAAAAGTCTGCGATGTAGATACTAGGAAATTTTCTTAGTATGTTAGATATTCTCTTAAGATAAACCAATACATCAGATGGAATATCATCAAAATTCTTTCTTAGTTTATATGGTAGATTCTTAGCTTGGCGACTAGTTCTTAAGTATTCGTTATATAACCTTTCTTCAAAATCGCTTAACATTATTAGCTATAATAATAGCACCTTCTTTAGAATTCAAGAACTTACTTATATATTTGCTTTTGCTTAACGATGGATCAAAATCAATAAAGAGCTTGAATAATTCATAATCTGTATCAATAGAGACCATCTTCTTAAGAATTTGTTTGTATGTTGGATTCTTAAGGAGTAATAAGAAAATGTTTGGCAGATTTAATTTCTTGCCTGATATCAAACACATTAATGAACAAAAGCATAAAAAATTATGCTCAATTTCCCTCTTTTCGATTACAAGATTAGCTACCATATTTTTTGTAAAGTTTTAGTAAATTCTATAAATTTTGAAGTTAAGTTTCCTCCTGCATACCGTTGTGTTCCGCCACCCTCAGTTAACTTCTCTGCAATCAAATGCAATGGTGCATCTGATGTAACCCGCTGTTGCATATAAACAGTCTTTAGTCCTATATTGACTACCATTACAATATCTACATTATAAACATCTATTAGATGATTAGAAATTTCAGGAAAATAATTTTCTGCAAATGTAGATACTATTTTATATTTCTTTCCTTTAATTGGTAGAATGCCTTGAAATATATCCAACTCTGATACTGTCTTTGATATGCGCTTAAAATGGAGATTAATTACATTTTGTTGTTGTTGATTAAATCCATTATACCCATTATCGAATTGTTTAATGAATTGAATTAAACGATCAGCACTAACACCCCAATATAGTGCATTAAGAAAATTTGATTCTTTAAATTTATTTTTACCAGAAATATAGTCATCAATTAGACTAATTAACTTAATTTGTTTAGGAGTTAATATTTTTAATAATTCATTTTTGAATAAACGAAAAATTAATCTAGTGGTTGAACTAGTCTCTGCAATTGCTGTTTTAGCGTCTGTGTATAAATGCTTACGCTCAGCATGTGACTTATGCGTATCAATAATTACGCAATTTGATTTATCAGCAACATCTAAGCATTTTGATAAATCAATAGAAGTAATATATATACGAGAGTATTTGGTAGTACCATTTTCTAATTGCCATTTAAGAAAATCATCCCGAAATTTTCTGGGAGTAGTATATTGTATTTCAATGTTATTTCCTCTGAGCCATTTCAGAAGGAGACAACATCCAGCACCATCTAGTCCATAATTAGTCCATATGACTTCCTTACTCATTGATATGAGTATATATAGTCAAAATGGAATGTTATGCAACTAGTCTGCTAGTGAAGCTAATACATCTCTTGCTGATTCGGTGCTATCAACCATCGAAGCTAATTCCTGATCTTCTTTCAATGTTAATGTTGAATAATCAATTCTAAATGCTGATGAACCGAAGTTAGGTCCAAAACGATTTTTCATCATCGCAATACGCATAACACCTTGTTCAGCATCTTCTTCTAATTGATATACTGAAGCAATAAAATCACCTGTTGTAGCAAGTCCATAACTTTCTGAAAGTGATTGCATTGTGGGTTCTGCTACATCATATCCAGAACGGTTTAATTGTGTTGCTGTAATGAATGGACAATTATACACGTAAGATAAAGCACGCGTTTGTTCCGATAAATGCTTTACCTTTTCATAAGAGTTATTGCCATAGGTTGTATGTAAAAGATTCAGGTAATCTAATACCACAGCGTCAACAAAAATACCCTTATTTCTTAATGTCTTAATAAATGAAGATAATTGATTTGGAGTAATAGTAGAAGGCGGAAATTCTTTAATTAGAATACGGCCACGAGGATTCTTCTCTCTAATCTCTTCAAGCGCATTTTGCAATGATTCTGATTCTTCTCGTAATGTTCTTACAGGTATCTTAGTAGCTGATGATGCAATACGCTTTGCATACATGATCTCAGACATTTCTAATGTTACTAGTAAGACGGTCTTTCCTTGTTCTGCAATATTCTTAGCAACATTGCCCAACACAATACTCTTACCGACATTTGCTTGTCCAGCAAAGATATATAATGCCCTACCATTCTGCATGAACCCACCATTTAACTTTTCATCTAACCATTCCCATTTAGAAGGAATAACTGGTTCATCTGAATTTAATTCTTTGATTAACTTTTCTGGATTATGATAAAGATCTAATCCAATATCTGTCGTCAGGTTAATATTGCATGTCTTTTCAAATTGATCCAAGACCCAAGAAGTATCAGCTTTGCCTTGTTGCAACTTATCAGCAACGTCTAGCATAGTCTTATATACTGCTCTTTCTTTTAGATATCGTTCTGTGTTCTTAATTAATTCATCATGATTGTAATTTTTATCTAATGATTGAATCATTAATAATACATTCTTAAATGAATCTTTTAATTCTTGTGTAGTAAGATAATTCTTTAATTCTGAAAGATTAGGTAAGCTATCTCTCTTTTCAAAATATTCTTTTACTAGTAAGAACATTGCCTTGATATCCTTATCCCGAAAATATTCGGGATCAGTACTATCAACAACTGATGAGAAATATTCCTCATCAGTAATCATCTTAAGACAGAAGATCTTCTCAAAATGATCTAAATCAATTTTATCCATGCCTTATATTATTTGGTGTCTTTACGATTTACACCGTATTCTTTAATAAACGTTTCGTTACTGCTTTTCCAAACAGGATTTTCTACTGACAATAATCCGGGTGAACGATGAATAACATTAATTGGATAAACCCCGATCTTTAATTTTTTCATATTAGCTTCTAATGAAGCTGAAATATCATAATGATGGAATGTATAATTCTCATTGAAATTGAAACCAACTTCCTTTGCTCTTGGATTGTATACAGCGAAAAATAATCCATCAATGATAACAACTCTAGATGGAGAAGGGCCGAAATTAGTTACCATAATTTGTTTTTCATTTACAGGATGTGCTACAAATCCTCTATGATCTTTTCTATCAGTCATTAAATGCCAAAGATTGATACCACCAATTCTCGGATTTAATCCACCTGCTAATCCCACAATATCATAATCTAATTTCTTAGCTTCATTTAGTTTTTGTAAAAGTCTGGCATCATCAATATAAACATCATCATGAACAAATACAATCCATTCATAATCTTTGTATTTTTCATTATTGAGAATAGTATTATATTGTTTTGACAATCCTTCTTTATTTTGATAGAATACTTCTAATTCAAAATCAGAATTTAATTTGCAATCATAGTAAGACTTATGCAATTCTGTCTCTTGAAAGTTGTGTTTATTTTTTTGCGTACAGCCTACGATTAAATTTTTCATAATGTAAAAAATGGTGTTGTGTTTTTAAAATTGCCTACTAATTCAAGCTTTCTGGTTACTTTATAAAGTACCCCTTCTTCTAATTCCAACCAATTCTTTGATTGTATAGAACAAAAGTCTCCTTTTTCATTAGCAAATAAAGTACTACCTTGTCTGGCAAGGAAAATATTACCGGTCTTTTCATTGAAGATCCATAATGCAAATGTACCTTCTAAAAGAGAAAGCCCTTCGCAAATAATTTCTTCTTCTGACTTCTCTGGTGATTTTGTTTCTAATGCATGTAGTAAATGTGGAATATTGCTTGAATCTACTGGATTCTTATTCCATGCACAATACTTTTTGTTTATATCCTTATAATTTGTTAATACACCATTATGTGCTACAACCCAATTATGTGCAACAAATGGATGTGATGTAGCAACATCATGTTCACGTTGTGAAGAAGTTGGTGCTTGATTATGTCCAAGATAATGTGTTATATTTTTATTCTTACATGTATTAAAAATTTCTTCTGGATTCATTGATTCCATTTTTTTAGGATGACCTTTTAATCTTGTAATGAATAAATTTCTCTTTTTATGTTCAAGAAAAGCAAACGACGAAGCAAAACTACCTCTATCGATAGTAACATCATGAAGTATATCAAAGAGATTTCTGTCTTTGGAACCATAGATTGAGCACATAATATGCTATCATATTACATTTAATTTTTAATAAATCAATAAATATAGTTATGTCTATTTTAAGAGCACCGGGTTGGGCAGCACGTATTGATGAAACTCTAATCAATGAAGCACCACAAACATATTTTGGAGACTTGAATAAGTATGTTGAAATGTATGCCGCAAAATATTATTCAAATAGCATTGAAACGGGTTCTATTGACAGAACTAATAAGTTGATTATTAAAATGCTTCGTTTTGCAATTATTCGTGATTGTACTAATAAAAATGATGAATTCGCAGCAAAAATAGGGCAAGAGGATAGTGAAGCAAGAAACGGTGGCGAATTAAGTGTGTCAGATGTTGATGGTTTGATTAATATAACAGGTGATGCGACATTTACTGGTAAGTCATCTGATTTTGCTATTGGCGATATGATTTATTTCGCTAGAAAAGGTGATGCAAATATATCATTTAAAATCGATGGAGCTAATGTTATTAAGAACGAAAATACGGATGATGGTATTAATGGCATGATTCTTGTAAAGAATACACAAGATCAATTTTTAGCTTTTAACGATTTCGTACAGCAATATAAAATTTTAGAAAAAGAAGCAACTGGATTGTTTGATGCAATGGGCAATCGAATTCGTCATGGTGTTGTAGAGCATCGCATTTCGTTGCAAAAAATATATGATTTAAAAATCAAAGGGTTTGGTTCCAAAGTTATTACTACAGCGGCAAATACCTTAATTGAAAATTTAAAATCTTCTGTCGAAGGTAAACCAACTGATTACATGCAAGATGTATCTACCAGTATTTGGGCGCATAAAGCTACTCTTGCTTCTCAAGAATATGTTGCTAAGCGAGGTGGTGATGAAGCAACACCTGATGTGAGATTTAAAGTAAATGAGTGGTCAAAAGTTCTTAGTAAGATAAATGGAGTAACTGCCAAAATCAAACAAGAAGAAGAAACTCCTATTAAAGAAGATAAATTAAAAGCCTTGCAATTACTAACAGCAATTTTACAAAAATTCAATAATATTATTGCAGATAATGATGATGTAGCAGAAGGAATTATTTCTGCAGTTGAAACATTAAGAATGGGTTCAGCATCAGATTTCGTAGATCAGTTAATCGAAAATCTTTCAGTATTGACATATAATAATGAAGATGTTGCAGAGATGTATGAAGAAATTGTAAATGCATTAACTTCATACAAAGAATCTGTTAAATTAACCAGACAGCAAACTGATCGTTTATTACAAGAACAATATATTAAACGCAAACAGTTTGCTTATCGTATGGAAGAATTGTTTAGAGGATAATTTCTTTACATCCTCTTTTACTATATACTTCTTCTAATTGATCTTGTTGTTTATATTGAAGTGGGTCTTTATAACCTGCTTCTATAAAGCCTTGTAATCTTAAAGATGATGATGCTGAATAAGCATCTGGCTTTTCTTCGCCCGAATAACAGGTGTAGGTCAATCCAAAGTCTACTTTATTCTTTACACCTAATTTAATAATTTCTGCTTTACTTAATTCAATTAATGGTGCTTTGATTTCAATTCTCTTTTCTCTATTCAAAGAAAGAACATTATTAATTGATTCTAAGAATTCCGGTGATCCGTCCCAATAACCTGCTAATGAATCTGCTTGTGCAGCACCATGCCATACTTCTGATGCACCTATTGATTCTGCCCAAGCTGCTGCGATAGATAGAAACATCATATTGCGATTCGGAACATATGATTTTGGTTGTGCTTCGCCTTTAATTTTACGTACATCCGGTGTTTCAATATCATTATTGGTTAATGATGATGTGGGTGCAATATCTTTAATATAAGAAACATCGATAGTCTTATATGACTTCAAATTAGGATATAATGACTTTAATTTTTGAATTTGTTTAGCAGCACAATCTAATTCTTGTGAATGCCGTTGGCCATAATTAAAGGATAAAACATGTACAAAGTATCCTTCTGATAGAGCCAGATGTACAAGTACGGAGGAATCCATACCCCCAGAAAAAGGAATAACCACATGAGTATTAGTCATGTGGTTATTATAAAAACAAATATTTTTTTATCAAATACTATAATCTCTCTAGATTATATTTATTACCTGCTACATTTTTCATCGTTTGCATGATATGAGCTGCAGACTTTTGTTGAGATTCAGTACCATGTTGTCTAATCATTTTCAATGCTTCGTAATGTTTCTTTAAATTACCGCTGAGCATTTCTCGATCTGAATCGTCAGCTTTTGACAAATCTAGGCCAGCAATATGTGCTACTTTTCCGAGATATGTATCTACTTTGCTTGAATCCAATTGCTTTGGTACATTTAAAGAAGGTAATCCAGTTTTAAATTCTGTAGCGGCATGCTTAATAGCACCTACTCCCATTGCAGCTGCAAGTGCCATACCCGCACCTGCAACCCAATCTTTCCATCCTTCTGAATAAATTTCTTTATAAGCTTCGAAGATTAAATCTGTATCATTTTGCATGATATTATTTATTCTTCTTCTTCCACTTCAGTAGCTTCTGGATCTTCAGATGAAGAATAAGCCCATTCAACTGCAATCTTCTTTTCTACTAAAGGAATAATATCATTTTCCCAAAAATCTACATTATTTAAAAAGCTCTTTGCATATCCAAGCTTTTCCCCATTAAAAGCATATGTAGCACCAGATTGTTCAATAATACCTAATCCTACTGCAAGATCTAATAGTCCATGATACTTATCGGCGCCGTTAGTAAATGATACATATAATTCGCCTTCGAGATATGGTTTAATAAAACGATTCTTTGAAGTCAAAGCACGAATAATAATACCAACATAATTTCTTTGGAATGTAGCCAATCCTGATGAATCTGATTTAACAACATCTTCTTTAACTGGCTTTCTCATCAATTGAACAGAAACAGAAGGCATATAGATAACTGATTTACCGCCAGGCATAGTCTTAACTAAAGAAGGATGCAATTCAGCTGGATTATCATATAAGTGATTAGTAATAATAACAGGTGTCTTAGTAATAGCAGACAGCTGTGTTACTGTTCTTAATAAGGTCTTAATAGCTCTTGCTCTTGAACCCATATCTGGTGCTACTGAATCTTTTTCAATACGAGATTGCTCCATTTGACTTTCAAGATTACCCAATGAATCAATAGCAATAATGAATTTACCTTCTTGACCTTTTTCTTTAACTGATGTCAAAAATTTATGAATAGCATTACGACATTGTTCCACATTGAAGGTTGGTACATATTTTACTTTGGTTGTATCTAATCCTAATCTCGCAGCACTTTCTGGATCTACCGCGTTCTCAGTATCAAAGATAACAGGAATCATTCCTTGTTTTTGAGCATTAGCCAAAATCTTCATTACTAAAGAAGATTTAAAGGTTTGTGATTCGCCATACAACATAGTAACCCTTCCTGAAGGAATACCACCACCACGAATCTTACCAGAGATAATAGCATTCAAAACATATGAACCTGTATCAATCCACTTATCAATAACTGATAAAGTTGATTGTGATAAGAATGTCGCAAAAGGATTACCATCATCTAAAATTTCTAATGATTTTAATAGGTCTTTGTCCATAACTCATATTAAATCAATCCATAAAAAAATCCCGAGAGATTTAAATCTCTCGGGATTTTACACACAACACTCAGCAAACAAAATTATTCATCAAACAACTTAATAACAGGAGGTTCGTCAGAAGTTTGAGCGACAGGTGGTGGATTACAAATACGGGTATATTGTTCCAATAGACGACTGTCTACTTCTACACCAACACCCAAAGCGAGATTATCTAGATTAAATTCAAAAACAGAACCACTACTGCGCGTAGCTTCTGAAAGAAATTCAGGAAAGAATAATGGAAACAATTGAACTTGTAATTGCCCATTTTGCAATTGATTGACATTAATCATGCATGGATTCTTTACTTTTAAACGACCACCATCACGTGAAAGTTCTTCACCGACAATAGTCCTTCCGATTTGGTCAATAAAAATTAGTTGTGACATCTTTAATATATTAGTAATAATGCAATATTTGTCAACTCTTTATTCACCGAATAAATCATCTAATTCGAACAAGACTTGCTCACTTGGTTTTCTAGGTGTCCAATTGACACATTGATAAAATCTTTCAACAGCAGCATATACAATCTTTTCAAATAATAATTCTCTGTCGGGCAAAAAGATTGATTTAAACTCTTCAGGAAAGACATACTTAAATCCAATACAATTAATTCCATACTTATTTGGTTGTTGAACATAGAAGTATTTGATCTTATCACCTGAAGCAATCTTCTCATGTTTACCTGATAAGTTTAATTTATCTAAAATAATATTATGGAAATAAGCAGCCTTGACATGATTAGGCATGCCTTTACTTACTTTAAAATCATGACACATATTAGCATATTTTTCATAACCACGAATGCCGCTGGTTCTTGATACGTCTTCAATAGGTAATGCTTGGAATACATCATATGCTTCTTTTAAGACTTCATTTGTCTTGGCGCATGATTTTGTAGTTAACATTGTTTCGATGATCTTTTTTACATATGGTTTAACGTTCTTAGGCATTGTTGTTCTTACTACATCAACACCAGTGTATTTCCATTTATCACAAGGTATACCTTCATCATCTAGTACATGTAATACATAGCGCTTCTTTTCTAAAAAGAGCCCTACATCTGCCATTGCTTCTCTCTTAAATGCTAGTCGACAATCTTTTGAATTTAAAGCATTCTTAGCCCAGGTTTGAATTTCTTCATTTAATGAACTTTCTAAACCTTCCGCATGTTCAAATCCTTCTTTTGTTATTTTACCATTACTACTGAATTCAATAGGCAATAATTTCAATGATAAATAAACGCTGTCTGTATCCCCATATATTGCAACAGTTTCTAAGGTTTTTGCATCTACAATATTGCTATGTTTTGAAATATATTTCTTTGCAATCTCTCTTGCTTGCTTAATAACAGCTTGCCCCGTCAATGTAATTGATGAAGCAATATCATCATCACCAATAGGTGCATGTTTATTGCCGAAGTAACCGTAACAACTATTAATAAAGATTTTTATACTTTGTTGCTTTGCGTTAAGCTGTGTAATCTTTGTTTCAAGAAATACTTTTCTATCTTGTGCTAATTCTTTATTTGAATATTCTTTCTTATATTTCTTTAATTCAGTTTGAATGACTTTTCTTTTTTGATAATAAAAGTCTACCATCTCTGGTACAATCCCTTTATTCTTTTGTGTAAAAAGGACTTTTGCTTTACTAATAGCTACATCTTCTTTCTTAACAAATTGTGCAAATTTTGGTTTTGATAATTTAAAGACTTGCCCATTAACATGCTGTACCGTTACATCTTCATCTGTTGTTTCGATGATCTTACCTACCTTTGTTTCTGGTGACATGTTCAATGAAATCATTAGGTTGGGATATAGTGAATTAGCATCAAATGATACAATATCTTCTTGAAATCCATTTAATGGTTCAGCAACATATGCACCCGGATTTCTAGAACCATCATCTTCCTTTCTGATAAACGTGGAAATACGTTGTCCTTTCTTTCTAGCGCGAATAGCTGCCGCACCTGTGATAATTCCTAATGTACCCAATGCACCTTCAAATGTTGTGCACCCAATATATGAAATCATTCGAATCAATGAAAGGAATTGTAGCTTCTCTTCAAGCTTAACCAAAATGTTTACGTCCTGAATATTATAATCAATAAACGTATCCCAATCATCTACCATGACATCATACAGATCCTTTTCAATAGCTACTTTCTTCTCGCCTAATTCTAATTCACCAATGCTATCTAATTTATAGCTTTCTCTATTTGCAAAAGAGAATCGCTTGTATACATCTAAGTAATCTACGCACGAAATACCATCAATATGATAACTAGCTTGTGTCTTACCGAATGTACCAATAAATGTTCTTACATAGGTTCTCTTTACTGGTGAGATTTCATTCATACCTGCTTCCCCGAAGATATTCTTCAATCGATTAATAATGTATGGAATATCGAATCCTGCACTGTTCCAACCTGATAATACATCTGGTGGATCATTCTTAAAGAACTCAATAACACCCGCCAGAAGATCTTCTTCTGACTTACAATAATGATATACAACATCATTGCGCTTAGCTTTATATGGTTTTAACCCCCAAGCATAAAACTTCTTTGAGAAAGAATCATATATTGTTAATACGTTAATTGGTACATCGGCTAATGTAGGATCAGGAAATCTATCTTTACATACAGCCTCAATATCAATAAAGTATGTCTTTAAAGGAAATTTAGAAAAATCATCCCCTTCATTATGTTGCCAAAAGATATCTAATAAAGCCTGTTGTACTGCACCGAAATGTTCATACACTCTCTTTATTCCAGACTCTGTAATATATTTCTGGCGTTCATATGCATTATTAAAAGATCTCTTAGCTAATGGCGTATTATAAATTGATACTTCATTACCTCTCTTGTCTTCATAATAATAATAAGGATGGTATTTCGTTGTATATGAAATACGATCCCCATCGTCTGACCACGTATAAATTTCTACGGTTTGGTCTTTAGGATTATAACAAGCGTTGCGATACCCAATCATAGAAAAATGATAATAGGTATCGCAACTATAATCAAGGATTATATCGTCTCAAATTGACGCGGTTTTGATCGCGATAAGGATACTTATATAATTCCATATAACAATCCAAATTACGATCATGTTCTAAGAAACGATTCTCTGCTACTTTATATCTTTGAATGGCTTGATTCTTATAATGACCGGCCCTGCCTAATTCTTTTGCAATACAATCTAACATTTCGTCACCTGACTTAAATTTAACTTCGGCATCCTTATAGGTTTCCATATCTTGACATGCAACAGGAATTCCATAACAACATGCCTCGATATATTTCAAGTCTGACTTGGCTTTATTGAAGCTATTATTTTGTAATGGAGCAACAGACATTTGGATTTCTAAATCAGAAATCTTCTTAGGATAGTCATAAAGTTTTTGCCATGGATGGAATTCAATATCACCATTTTGGATATAAGGACGCAAGGCTAATGGGAATGCACCAATGAATACCCATTGATATTTCTTACGGGAATCAATCACTGCCTTTAATACATGCTCAAAGTCATCCTTTTGACCTACACGATTTTCTACATCAAAGTGTGCACCAGAACCTGCATACAATACACGAGGCTTCTTCTTATGTTTATCATAATTACGAGATACCTTTGCTTCGCTGAAATAATTGCCCATCCAGAATCTCGGTACGAAATTTGGAATTACTGTGATTTCATTCTTACCTGTACGTTCACGATACAGTTCTTTCATATAATCACATGTTACTGTCATTTCATCACAAAGATTAATAATCTCAATAGCACTTTGTCTAATCTCATCTGCTACGAAAGCTGTTTTGAACTTATTGTAATCGGGAATGTCTTCACGGAAGATAACATCATCTACTTCATAGATTAATTTAAATCCAATTTCATTTTGAATGCTCTTTAAGAATTTTACGAATTGTAATTGATGGGGTGTAGCTTGTCTTTGTACACGAATAGCTTTTACATTTTGATACCATCTTGGATCAGTAATCATCACTGTAGACTCAGTAATCATTGCCTTATTATGGAAGTTAATAAGGTGTGCTGGCCATGACATACGCCAGAGACCACAACCAGAATGGTCTGCATTATAATGAACAACCCTCATGAGATCTTCTGGGGCGTGTTCTGATTTTGGAGCTTGTGCCTGTGCTGGTTGGCCCGCTGCTTGCAGACCCATTGGCATTGTATTAATTTTCGGTGTGAACATCCTAAAGATTAATTATCCAAAAAAGGATTATAATCAATCTTTGATGTAACACCATTTTTCTTTTCTAAGAAGATTACGTCACCAGTAGCATGCTGAATACTTTCTTTACGATGTGAAATAACCATTACACATTCATTATGCGTATGAACACGATCTTTTAAAATGTTTGTAACTAATTCTACACCCTTTTCATCTAGAGAAGAATCAAACAATTCATCATAGATAGAAATATTATAAACAACGTCACCCTGAAGTCGGCGCATGTCCATGAAAGTAAAGAGACAAGCAAAATCCATATTCTTTCTTTCGGCGCCTGAGAAATTAAAGTAAGAACAAATTTTATTCTTTTCATTAATGATTTCTTCTTCAAAATATTCATTAAAGAAACATGAACAATTTGCATCCATCTTACGAAGGTAAGACATTAAAATAGAATTGAATAATGCTAAAATTTTATTAACGATATAAGACTTGACCCCTTCTTCTGAAACAATATACTTAATAGTTTCAAGCAAATTAAGATGTGTCTTGTGCTTGTTAACAATTTCTCTTGCAGCTTCTACTCGGTTAATCATATCAACAATAACATCGTCTACATCTGTGTTATTTGATTTCAATGATTCAATATCATCATCTAATTGAATTAACCATTCATCTAATTGTTTAATTCTATCATTGATATTAATTTTCTTTTGTTCTAATAACTTAATTTCATTAAGTTTTAAATTGAGTTTATCAATAGCAATACGAATGGTTGGTTTCTTCTTTTTAAGAGAAGCTAATCCATCAGTACATGTCAATAATTTTTCATCTAAATTATTGATTTCTACTTGAATGTTACTCTTTTCTTTTTCTAATTCTTCTTTATCGTGTTCAGTAACTGGCTTTAAGCAAACCGGGCATGTGTTTTTATTTGTACCGATATTACTTAATTTTTGTTGTAATTGAGCAACTGTTGTAGTGATCTTTGATTTAGCTTCTGTAAATTTTTCAATCTTTTGATCACACTGGATTAATCCTTCCTCTAATTTCTTTACTTGTTCATTAATTGAATTTTCATCAATATCAATATGCTCTTCTAATTGTTCAATTAATTTGATTTTTTCAGAAGAGTTATTTTCTTTACGAGCTAAGTAAGTTGAAATTTTTTGTTTTCTTGTATCAAGAATTGTTTGCTTTTGATTCTCTAAATTATCTTTTGTCTTTTGAGCTTCTTCAAATTTTGTCAATTCAATCTCATAGATTCTTTTATGATCACTGAATTCTTCTCGAAGAAGAGAAAGCATTTGAGAAAATACTTCTAGATTAAAAATGCCTTCAATAAATTTTCTTTTTTCTACTTTTGATTTTGCCATGAATGGCACAGTGTTATTCAATGTCATGATAACACAATTTTCAAAAATAGATGGTGATGCATTTAATGTATTAAAAATATCTTCTTCTGTGTTTTTAATCGAATCTCTAGTAACATCTTTACCGTCGCAGAATAAAGATAATTTTGATGGGTTTAATGTTCGAACAATCTTATACGTATGTGCATTATTATTTTGAATAACATCAAAGGTTAATTTGACTTCACAAGTTCCATTTGTATACGTATTTGGAATAAGATCTTTTTTAAGTTCTCTCATGGTACTTCCAAAAATAGCAAAGTAAATAGATTCAATAACAGAGGTCTTACCAATACCGTTACGGCGATCAATCTTATCACGATTGATTCCTGTTATAATATGGAGTCCTGGTTTGAATTCTAATTTAACAGGACTATTTCCAATGGAGAGAAAATTTTTAATTTCTACCTCTTTAAAATTTACTTTTTTCATTTTTGGATCTTTTTGTACAAATCTAACGTATAATTAATAATTTCACTTTTATTATTAATGTCCATCAATTCAATAAATTCTATGATTGCTTGTTGAACATCAATACCCGATAAATCTTTTTTATCTTCAGAAATATCATAAGGTGAATACGATGAATCATATTCTACAGTAAATTGTAGAGGATTCAATTGTTTTAGTTTTGTCAAAAGAACATCAGTATCATCTGCTGTGATACGTTTATCTATTTTTAATTTAATTAAATTATTTGCAAACTGTTCTTTAACTTCTTCTGTGATAGTTTGTTTTCTAACAAGATCAGATAGAAGAATGTTATGATGTAATGGTGATACTGTATTCTCAATGAATTTATAGGACTTATCACATACATCCAGAATATAGAATCCTTTAACAGTGGCTGCATCATTAAAATCCATCTGAAATGGATTACCTACATAAAGGATAGTACCTTTATTAAATTTCTTTTCATCTCTTAAATGAAAATGCCCCGTAATAATAAGATCACTTTTTTCTAGAACATCAGAAGCATTATCACCATGATCACAAATATAATAATTATTTGTTTTGAAGTTATTAATTTCAAAGTGCCCAAAAGTAATATGAGCATTTTGAAAATCTTTTAACTTAGTACCCCAAGGAATAAAATTATAATTATGACCGTGTGATTTTACTGTTCTGGGGGTGTCGATTAACGTGACATTTCTCCATCCTCTAAATGGAGACAGAGAATTAATCTCTGAAGAATCCTTTAAGTAACAATCATGATTACCAGTAATTAAGGTAACATTAAAATCTTTAAACTGTTCTAATACCCAAGAACCGAAGTGTAAAGAATCAACGGAGACTTCATCCCGTGTATGGAAAAAGTCTCCGCAAAAAACAACGTCTTCTATTTCTTCTTTCTTAAGATTGCTAATATACCATTCAACCCAATCTTTTGCTATGTTATGCCAAAATCGGGAGTTTTGGTGTACTCCGATATGAAGATCAGAGAAGATAGCAATCTTTTGTTTTTTAAAGAAGTTATTCACTATCGTCATTATACCCGCAATCCCCATCCCCGTCAATCACGGGTTTTACATAAACATTTATTTCACCACTAGTAAGAAGTTCTTCATATTTCTGATCACGATATGCAGTAATAGCATCATGATGTTTCTTTTCTTTCTTAATGCGATTAATAAATGCATGGAAAGCAATTGTAGTAAAATAAGAGAACGGTGATGTTTCTGAATTTACATCATACTTTTTTCTCTTGAGAGCAGAGAACATTTTAACAATTGCGTCGCCAATCATTTCTTCTTTATAAGAATAATTGATGAATGAAGGAGAGAATGAAAGTCCTTGTGCAATCTTATTAATTGCTTCGCACAAGAAAACAGAACAATCATCTGATTTATAATATTCAGCAATTGCTGTTTTTAATTCTTCACAATTTACATAGTGTTTATCTTTGCCAACTTTTGGCACGGCTTTTACTTTAGCCTTTGTTTCTTTTTTATTTTGGGAAGTTAACGTTGCCATAACCTATTTTGACAATAATAAGTTATTCCAATTAATTATCTACTATTTTTCAGTCAATTTGTGGATGGAATATGGAATATTTTCACCTTTATAGATTGTTTGGCGTTTTGAAGAATGTTGTTCACCATACTTTAATTGATCAGCTAAGTCTATGATAATCAATTTTTCCTTATTCTCATGCTTACGTAAACCGCGACCAATGCTTTGTACAATACGAATAAAACTTTTACCCCCTGCAGCAAAGATGATTAAGTGTATATTCTTGATATTGACACCAGTAGAAAAGATAGAAGAGATGGCTACACAAACAACATTGTTTTCTGTTTCCATAATGTGTTTAATCTTATCGCGATCTTCTACTTCTACTTCACCTCTAATGAAGTATACTTTCTTATCAGTTAATTGAGATAAAGTAGCCTCTAAAATTTCACCATGATCAATATGATTAACCATAATCAAAACATTATTTTTAAAATTACCACATATGGTTTTAATAGTATTGTTTCGATAAAGATTTGATTTTATGAAATCATTTTCAGCTGCGTATTCTTCTGTTGCAAATTGTTTATCTTGAATCTTTTCTGGTTTTGTTTTGTAATTTAATTCAAAGACTTTTACTTCAACATTGGTTAGATAATTTTCTAATCTTAATTCATGAGAATTCTTTGTAATTAAAACCGGTCCTATTTTTCCTATGATATTCCAAGAATCAATTTTTGATTCAGGCAACGTTCCCGTGAATCCAAATTTGCAATTGGTTTGAATCTTTTGTAAGATTTTTGTTAACTTAGTGTCTTTACCCGCCTTATGAACTTCATCAATAATTACCATGTCAACATATTGTATCCAATCACTGTCCTCAAAACGGCTTTGAATAATACCAGTATTAGCAATTACAACATCTGCTGTTGAGTCTAATTCTATAGAACCGGTCCACTTAGACATAGAAAATGTGACACCATATTCTTTAAAATCTGAATAGGTTTGATTTACTAGACCAAGATCGGGTACAATGATTAAACATTTAAAAGAAGGATGCCAACAAGATTGTACTAAGGTTGCCATGGTCAATGTCTTACCAGCTCCGGTACCTAGTACAGCCACACCCCTACCTTTTTCTAAACACAACTTTACGGTATCTTCTTGATAGTCTCTTAATGGAAATTTTTCAAAATAATCATTTTTAAATTGATATACAATATTAGGAGATAAAGCATCTTTAGCTGCTTTTGTTAAATGAATCTCAGAAGAAAAATTACTCTTGAAAAGAAATTGTTTTATTTCATTGATTAAGCCAATATCAAATAATCCAGTAGGTGTTATTGAATAAAGTCTTTTTGGCATGAAGCGATTAAACCTCATGAATTTTGCCGCAGGATTTTCTACTGAGAAATGTTCTCTAATTAAATCAAAGTGATCTCCAGAGATAATACCTTTCTTCTTTTTGACATTATAATCAATTTCTATCATTGTTGTTCTAACTTAAGGATTTCAATGACATTCTTGATATCATAGGTCATGGAATTGAAATTCTTTTCGACCTTTTCTAAAAGTTCTACTACGTACTCTAGTTCTTTAATTTTCTTATTTAAAAGAGCTACTTCTTGAAAATCATCAATTCTTTTTTCAGCTGTGATTTTTGAGATAGCTACAGGAGCATCTGTTATAACTCTTTCCATTAATCCTTTCTTGAGTTCATCCTTTTGTCTTTGTAATGAATTGATTTCAATCTTATGTTTAATTAAACGACCTACCCAAAAATGTTTCTTAGAAGGTAGTCTTAATTGAACATCTCTAATATTCATTTCATCAAGTACTAGATCTGCTTCAATTTCTTTAATGTAACGATCTAACAACTCCATTGAATAATGATAAATAAAATTTAATAATGTCAAGGTCCTTTGAAGAACTATATCATCAATTAATAGAAATGATGTCAGCTGATGTCCTGGGACCCGGTTCTGAGACAAACATGGGTGGCGCTGTGGGTAATAAAGATTTTTATAATCCCGGCAGTACAGTAATAGCTAAGCCATTAGGCGCGCGTAAAAGGCGCAAAACGCGATTCCAGAGAAGAAACCTCAAAAGGACCTTATAATGGATATTGGACACTGGGAAAGTACTGTTCCGTTTGTTTCTGCCTATGGTTTTGTATATCTAATAACCAACACAGTCTCTAATAAGAAATATATTGGTAAAAAACAAATGCAGACTGTTAAAAAATTAAAACCATTGAAAGGTAAAAAGAATAAAAGACATTTTATTATCGAAACAGATTGGAAAGAATATATGTCTTCATCTAATGAACTTTTAAGTGATATAGAAAAATTTGGTAAAGATAAATTTAAATTTGAGATAATTCGGTTCTGTGATAGTAAAAGTGAATTAGCTTATTACGAAGCCAAAGAACAATTTGACAGAGAAGTCCTCATGAGTGATGAATATTATAATGGTATCATTAACCTGAGAATTGGTAAAATTAAAAGAAAAGTTTAAAATACCGGGTTGATAATTAGACTCATGATCTAACTATAATAGAGGTTCGATGATAGAGAGTGTAACATATAGTGAATATAATATTAAAATATATAACTTAATTAATATTATTAATATTGCTGAACTTGATATATTTAAATATTTCCATAATAACAATATTATTATTAATTTTAAATCTCGTGACTGTAAACGATTAATTACACATTTTATTATTAATAAAATTTTACAATATATTAAAAATCCACAGTCTGAGAAAATTGTATTAAATTATAATAATTTACAATTACAGATTTTAGATAGTTGCCATTTAAATGATATAGATATTATAATTAATAAGGTATTACGAAAATTCAAAATTTGTTATATTAACTATAATAATATTAATAATCTTGAGACTACTGATCTTTTAGATATTAAACGTAATTTGCAACGCTGTAATATTACTTCTAATAAAATTTATAACATTAAAAAATTTTTAAAAGAAGGTGGATTTTATCACTTATCAAAATCTCTAGATAATGATCAACAATTGAGAATGACATTATCATAAATAAACTTCATGAAATTTACACAGCTAGTAAATGAAAAATTAAAGCTTTATGGTGAGGCTGGATTGCCCATGCCACAACCTGGGTCACAACCCGGACCACAACCCATGCAACAACCAATTCCACAACCAGATGCAGCTTTACCTGCTCCGGCAGAACCAAAACCGGCTACAATCGATGAAATAGATGCTCTTAAGCAAGATACCGATTCTAAGGTTTCCGCTTTAATTAAAAAATCAATTGATACTATTGCAAACATTGTTACTGTTTTAAGACAGACTTTTGCTAGTGAATTGAATTCAACTAAAGGCGGTATACTAGGTGACAAATTACAAGAAATTATTGATATCGCTGGTACAGTTGATACTGAATCAGCTACATTAGAAAAATTAAATGAAATTCAAAGCAAAGTAAAAGATCTTTTACCCGGAGGTGAAGTTTAATATGCCTTATAAAATTAAAAAACAAGGATCAGGATATTTTGTTGTTAATACAAAAACAGGTAAAAAGAAAAACCTTAAGGCACATAAAACTAAAACAAAAGCTCAAAAACATTTAACAGCACTTAATATTAATGTCAGAGAATCATTTGATTCATTATGTAATGATTTATTAAAGGCTTATTTGTTCGAAACACCTACACCGGGGTTATCGGGCGGATCATTAGATTTAGATAACAATGATGAACACAAAGCAGCTGCAGCTGAAATGCTTAAACAAGATCCTGAGCTTCAGAATGAACTTGGTAAATTTAATCAAATGAAAAAAGTTGTTGATGTGAATACATGGAAAACACTAAAACCTGAAGATCAAGAAAAGATTATCAAAGTAGCAAAAGAAAGAATACAACAAGGGCAAAAAAATAATGCCGCAAGCAATATTGCCCCGGCATTACCTCCTACAAATATTACTAGTACAGGTGGTACCAGTAATGCTGCTTAACGGGTTTGAGAGAATTCAACAAACTTATAGAATTCAGCTCGGGCATTGTTTCCATTGTCCATATAAGCACCAGACATCTTTGCTGTTCTCATAGTAGAATCATGTTTAATGCCTCTATTTGAACAACAGGTATGTTTACATTCAATTAATACTGAAACACCTTTATTACCTTCACAGATTGAATTAACATAGTCATGAATTTGAGAAGTTAATCCTTCTTGAATCTGTGGTCGCCTAGAGAACCAATCAACAATACGATTTAATTTTGATAATCCAATAACTTTACCTTCTGGTGATGGAATATAAGCAACATGAGCTACACCAGTAAATGCTGCGTGATGGTGCGAACATAGAGAAGTTACTTTAATATTGTTTTGACAAACCATACCATCATATCCATCTTCATTATCAAATGCAGTGATATTTGGTGCTTCGTTATAACAGCCAGAAATAAGATCATTAACAAATGCTTTAGCTACACGTCTAGGTGTATCTGCACTATTAGTATCTGCTTTCCAATCAAATTGCAAAGCATCTAAGAATTGTGCATAGGCTGCAGCTGCTTTCTCAATAATATTTTTCTTATCCGATTCATCTAATGGAAGATTACCATTAGCTCTTGTCAATAATTTATTACCTAGTTTAGACATTAAACCATTATAAAATGGTTTCGTTTGATTTCAATATTTTATAAGATAATTCACTGTGACGTATGGTTGCATATTGTTGTGTGGCTCGTTGTTACCCGCAACGGAAGTAACACCTCCCGCTGGTTCAGTTTGTCCTACGTAAGCCGAGACATCTTGAGAAAAAGAAACATTATCATCTTTGGATTGTTCGATAGCTTTAGCAGCCTTATCACCGGGTGCGAAGGCTATTACGGAAGAACCCCTCGATGTCAAAAAATCAGTTTGTTTATACATGTCGATATATGCATAATTAAGATGTGCAATATTAAAATATTGATGGGTATGATTATTGTTGTGAGAATGTGCTGGTAATTCATTGGTATTTAATCTGTGATAAAAATCACCATTAGAATTAGCATTACTACCTAAAATGATAGTTTTATCCTCTTTCCAGTTACCAAAAAGAGGTTTCAATGGCGAAGTTCCATTGCAATACCCCACTATTACTCTACCCCTTAAGTCTGGTAATGTAAATGTGTCAGAACCGGTATTACCATATAAGCTTCCTATTACACCATATAATTTTTTATATTTAACTCTAGATACTTTACTACCATTACATAACAACCACCCAGGTATACTATCTAAATTTTTAACTTCTCCTGTATAAGATTTAATAGAACCAACAGGCATGATTTCATCAAGTGATTCTTTAATTTCATTTTTTATATACTTCATTAAATCATCTAACGGAGAGTATCTTGTCTCAATTTTTTTATCTATTGGATTATTTTGATTTACAACGAAACGTTCGTCCCCGTTTAAAGCAAAAGCTCTCTTTAACCCAGATATTGGTAATTGATTTTCCATATCAATATTTAATTAAAAAATTTGTTGATATGAAAGGTTGAATATTATCATGAAATGCATCCCCACCCGTTTTATCTTTAGAGAATGAGGTTTTCATGTTATTGTTAAATGCTTGGTTTATTATCGGAGGCTTCTTTTTTCTATTTTTTATTTCTTCGATAAATTCCTTTTTGTATGTTAAAATTGTTCGAACAGGATTTTTTGATATATAATTATTCACAGCCTTGACCCAATCACTATTATATGACTTATAATTTAATCTATTGTATACTATAGTATCGTATGAATTACTAATGATAACTGCTTGATAATCAAAATAAAATAACGCACGGTCTATGTTATAATTTAATGGACCTATGGCATATATATTTATCCAATTCTCAGAAGGTGTATTAACCCACCTACCTTTTACGTTAATAATATATTCCCCACCACCGCGAAACGCACCAAAACCGCCACCCGAACGTCGCGTAAAATCAGCCATATTAGCGTAATTAAAAATTTTGTGTGTATGTGGTGACACATAGTGTATATGATTTTGAATATGTTCATTTTTTAATTGATATGAATATACCCCCCTATCAGGATAATTTGCGTTGTTACCTTCCCCAAGATAAATTTTATTACCGCTTATCCAATTTCCGAAATCTGGTTCGTACGATTCTTCAGTATGTGAATATCCCATTTCAATTCGTCCTTTTAGATCAGGCAATGAAAATAAATCTTTGGTTGAAGGACCGTAGGTATCACCTAATAAATTCCATAAAGATTCATAATCTGCTTTTCTAACTTGCTGCCCATTACACAAAAGCCAACCCTTAATTGATTCTTGACCTAAAACTTCACCCGCATACGGAATGATAGTACCTACTTCTATAAAGCCAATTAATTCTTTTTTAGCTTCTTCTTTAGCAAATTCTACTAATACAGACAATGGTAAAGATTTGGTTTCAAAAACACCATTATCATTTCGCTGATTTATTAAAAATGATACAGGACTAGCTGAAAGACTATATGACTTGTCAAGTTCAGAAATTTTAACAGGAATATCAGCCATCACACATATTTAATAAAAATCATAAATATAAACATGAAGCGTTTTAATAAGGTTATTGAGAATAGTCTTAAAGATAGTCAATTAGTTAGAGTAAAGCTAAAAGTAGATCCCGCCAATTGTTCCTCTGGTGAAATATTAAAATATAATGGATATGAAGGTTATATTTTAGCTGAAAAAGAATCATCTTATTCGGTTTATGTAGAAGACTTGGGTTTAGTAGCAGAATTGCCCAAAACTATTGTAGCAATTCAAGACACATTAAATCCTATAGAAAAATTAAAAATTAATGCATTACAATTTTTAATTAATAAAGGATTAGCAGATGAAATTTTATTAAAATCCATTTATATGGCATCTGCGCCAGAATGTATTGATGCGTTTTTAAGAGAAAAAGGAATGTCCGATTTTGATATTCTATCTGTATACAGAAACGCTTTATTTTGTTAATATTTTATAATATAATTAACAGCTAAGTAAGGTTGTATATTATTATGTGGCATATTGCCGCCGGTATTTTGAATATCGGCTTTACTAGAAGTAGTATCCAAATCATAAGCGGGATTGCGGGTACCATCTTGAATTTTTTTAATTTCTTTCATGATATCCCATGGACTTGCAGAAGGGAAATCTTCATCCCAGTCAAAACGCCTTTGATAAGGCATTAAATAGGATTCAAAGCTTTTGTGTTTATGTCCCGCATCAGCGTGTTTGTGCGCAGCTAATTCATCGACTGTTAATTGATGTTTATATTCACCACCGGTATCAGCTAGGTTAACCTCAGCCGTTGGTTCACCTAATGTAATTGGTTCATTATTAATACCGCAATATCCTAAAGGTATTTTTCCAACAAAATTGGGCAAAGGGAATGTTTCTGCATTAACAGGACCATATAATCCCCTTATTACTTCATATAATTTTTTATATTTTACTCTGGAAACATACTGACCATTACATAATAACCATCCATTTAATTTATCATATTGTGTTATATCACCTGCATACATCTTAATTGATCCTACTGGCACAAACTTATTCATTAATGCCTCTAGAGCATCAGCTAAATATTTTGTAATATCTTCTGCAGTTGTATATCTTGTTTCTAATACCTTAGTTTTTCTATGTTTTTGATTAACAACAAAGACATCATCATTTGCAATAGAAAAAGCTTTTTGCAATTCCGATATTTTTATCATATTATCCATAGATTATCTTTATTTAAGGATTATGATATTTTTAATGAGTACATATGTTTCTACTAAAATTATTGAACTCGGATCCTGTGCATTTAGACAATGGCGAGCAACACACTCTAGATGTAGCTACATCCATGGATATCAATTAAAGGCTAAATTTTGGTTTGGTTGCTCGGAATTAGATGAACGTAATTGGGCTGTTGATTTCGGGGGGTTAAAAGAGTTAAAAGCTAAGTTACAACAGCAATTTGATCATACTTTATGTATTGCGGCAGATGATCCCCAATTACCGTTATTTCAACAATTACATGATGCAAAAGCATGTGATTTGAGAGTTATGGAAAAAGGTGTAGGAATTGAGAGAACGGCGGAGTTTTGTTTTAATCTTGCCTCAGAGCATATTAAAGAATTAACTAAAGGTAGATGCTGGGTAGAAAAGGTAGAGGTATGGGAACATGATCTTAATTCAGCTACTTATGAAGGTAAAAGCTTAACCGAAGCTGTTGTGCAAGCAGCACCTGCTCCGGGTCGTGGTGCAGCAGTTGGTAATCAGGTAACGACTGGATTGGGTGGATTATTTAAAGGAACCAGCTGGGGATGATAAAAAGAGAAAGAGATCCTAATCTAGTAGGACTTGAAAGTAATATCTTTTCAAAGATGAATGAAATTTTAGGTCCCGATATTAAACAATCGGGGCCTAAAACAGATGTAAAATTTGTTTCTTTTGAAGATGCTTTAAAAGAATTATTAGAATTTGAAAAGTCTAATGTTGTACAGACTCTAACTTCTTCACAATAAATTTAAGAATCTGAGATCTTACTACTTCGTTTTCAGTGAAAAGAAAGGCATGAATTCCTTGATTTTCACTTTCTTCGTTATTAAAGGCATGTCTGATTTTAGAAAATCCAGATTTATTTCCAATATCCGCTTGGAAAGAATCTCCAATAATAATATATTTAGAATTTTCACCGAAACGGGTTAAAATGGTAGTCAATTCAGCAGCGTTCATGTTCTGTGCTTCATCTACAATTACCACAGAATCTCTAAATGTTAATCCTCTGACGAAGTTAACAGGCATACATTTTACGAAATTATCTCTCATAAGGTCGCCGCCTATTTTAGGACCAACTAATTCGTCTAGTTTTTCCATTAGAGGTAATGACCATGGTTGAAACTTTTCTTGTAATTCACCCGGTAATGAACCCATGCTCTTGGATGCACTCTCTACAATACTTCTAATATAGATTATATTATTAATAGATTTTGTTTTGAGCATTTGCAATCCCGCTAATACAGCTAAGTAGGTTTTAGCAGTTCCTGCTGGACCATCGACAAACACCATTTTTGTTTGATCATACATTAGCATTTCAATGAATGAATTATGTACATCATTCAATTTAAACTTGTTTTGTATTTTAAAATTACAAAACCAATCTTTTCGTTTGCTAATTTCAAGGTTATGAAGAAGTACATCTGCATCTAATCGAAGATCCTCTTCTTCTTGCATCCGTTTTCTGGTTTTCTTGGCCATTAAACTTATTTATGGGTGATTTGCATACATGCCCACGTTATTATAAAACATGGAAAATTTAGATAATGAAACAATGTTTATCTCTGATGATAAACTCTTTTATACTCTTTAGTAACACATAAATAAGATCATGAATAATAATGATCTTATTGCATATATCGAAAGTAAAATTGAAGAGGGATTCACATTGCGCAATATTTCATTATTGCATAATATGAATCCTTCTTACTTTTCAAATATGCTAAAAAAGCGAGGATTGTTACTCAAGAATATAAAAAAATTAAAAGAAAATGGTTTAAACAATGTAAAAGGGGCTCTTACAAAAAACATTAATAAACAACAATTAAAAGAATTAATTTTAAGTGGCCTAACTTCAGTAGAAATTGCAAAACAAATGAATTTATCATGGCCCACTATTTTAAAACAAACAAAAGAAATGTGTCCTTATTTATTAGAAAAATTACACGAAAATGGAAAACATAAAAAGTATAATAGTGCAAAGGGCAGACCAAATTTTAATTGGAGATCTCAAAAAGGAAAAACATACGAAGAAATTTTCGGTGTCGAAAAGGCAGCAGAACTTAGAAAAAAGCGTAGTGATTGGCTTAAAAATAATAATATAAGAAAATTTGCAAAACGCATAAGCAAACCCCAATTAATGCTATCTAATATAGTAAAGGAATATTTTAGTAATGTGCATATTGAATATAGCATTAAATTGCCTAATAATAGAATTATATGGTTAGACATCGCGTTGCCGGATAAAAAAATTTGCATTGAATACGATGGTGTATATTGGCACAATTTCAATAAAATAAAAAAGAATATTATTAATGATAATGATCGCGACATGTTATTAAAATCAATGAATTGGCAAGTTTATAGAATACGTTGTGAAAAAAATCCCAATGAATCAATGTTGAGAAAAATGTTTTTGGATTTAAGATTTATGAATGAATGATCTAGAAAATGAAAGTCTTTTTTTGAGCGAAGACAAAATCTTTTATACAATTGAAGGGGAGGGTGTATATGTTGGAATGCCTTCTGTCTTCATGAGACTATCAATGTGTAATCTTACCTGTAAAGGATTTGCCTCGCCAGATTCACCACATGGTTGTGATTCATTTATTTCTTGGTCGATTAAAAATAAAATGACATTTAAAGAAATTGATCAGCTTATGGTAGATAATGGGTTTATTGATAGATTAAAAGCAGGATCTATTTTTAAAATCACAGGAGGCGAACCACTTCTTCAAGGTAAGAAATTATTAAAATTTATCAATTATTTTGAATATAAAACAGGGTTTATTCCTCGTATTGATTTTGAGACTAATGGAACATTAGTACCTTCTGATGAATGGTTGGACTTAGGAGCTACATTTACTGTATCACCCAAATTAGCTTCTAATGGTGATCCTGAAGAAGCTCGTTATAATTTAGATGCTTTAAAATGGCATGCTAATAATAATAGATCATCATTTAAATTTGTAGTACAATCAGAAGATGATATTGATGAAATTGTTGAGAAATATATCAATAAATTATTTTTAGATAATAAGAACATTTGGTTTATGCCTTGCTGTGGTTCTAGAGAAGAACACACTGAAAAAGCGACACAAGTTGCTGAATGGGCTAAGCAATGGAATGTTAATTTCTCACCGAGATTACATTTAGTATTATGGAATAAAGCTCTTAAAGTCTAATATGGATACACAAAAAGTTTCCAAGATCTTTATCATGAATGGTGATAAAGTATTACTTCTTTTATCTAAACATTTAAACAAATATCATTTACCCGGTGGGCACGTAGATCAAAATGAAACATTTGAACAAGCCCTTCAAAGAGAAGTCTATGAAGAGACTGGACAACATTTGAGATACTATCATCGTATAGGATTTACCAGTTATAATATTTGTTTATATATTGGTAAATTAAAATCCAATTTTATTAAATTGTCTGATGAACATTTGAAATATATTTGGGCTCCTGTTAAAGATGCATTAAAATTAAATGTTTGTAAATTTACATTTAGAGACATTCGTTATTTGCAAACTATTTTAAATGTAACAAAAAACACCGTTATTGACTCTACTGAAGAAGAAGATAATTAATATTATGAGAATTGCAATTAGTGGTACAGCTAATATTGGTAAAACCACATTAATCGAAGACTTTATTAAAGAGTGGCCTAATTATACAAAGAACAATTATACCTATCGTTCTCTATTAAAGAATCACAGTAAGAGTACAGATCAAGAAACACAATGGATGATCTTGAATAATATGATTGATGAACTTCAAAAATATAGTAAAGATGATCACGTAATTTTTGATCGTTGTCCATTAGATAATTTAATCTATTCACTTTGGGCTAACGGCTATAAGAAAGTAGACGATGCTTTTATTCAAAAGTGCATTCCTTTGGTAAAGGAAAGTATGCGATTTTTAGATATTATTTTCTTTTTACCTGTATCAAAGATGTCTCCTATTCCTATTGTAGATGATGGCAAAAGAGAAACTGATCCAGAATATATCCAAGAAATTGATAATATTTTTAAAGCTATTGTACAACAATATCAATGCAATTTGGGATCAACACCATTTTTTCCTGCTGATGATTCTCCCGGAATTATTGAAATCTTCGGCAATAGAGAACAACGAATTCAATTAATTAAACAATACTTAAATACAAATGGTGATGTTTTTGGATCAGAACATGATACATTATTCTCTGAAGACAATTTAAAAGAATTGAAAGCTCTTCTAGAAGAACAGAAAGATACACACTATTCTGAGCAATTTAAGAAAGAACAAATTGCTATGCTTAATGAATTAAAGAAAGAAATTAGTAAGTCTTAACAACTTTTATTATATAGGAAGGTTTTGATGTTAATTCATCGGCAGTAAAATCAGAGTCATCTTGACTAATAGATAATGGATTGTCTTGTTGTACGCCTTGACTAAAAGCAGTAAAATTATTGACTATAAATTGATTCAATGCTTCTTCAAAACCTTCCCAGCTGAAGGCACATACTAATCCATTTGTTGTTTGCAATCCAATACCAGCTGTATTAATAGTTAATCCCTTTGAAATTAATTTTGAATTGACATCACCCTGAATAACTGAACTAGAACGTTTAAAAGGTGCATATACCGAAAAAGTACCCCATCCAGCATCTGTATTTACAATGTCATTAATATAACAAGGATATAAACAGGCTGATTCATTAGCTGGCATGATGATAAAATCTTTATCTTCTAAAAATTCTAATTCTTTCGGCGGTATAGGGTCTAGATAAGATGATGCTGTATGGCCGGAATCAATAGTAATATTTGCTGTTCCAATATATACTTGTTTGAAATTATCATAAATTTCAGTTGATAGAGTATCAATAGTACTCAATAAATTCTCATTAATAACTGCAACATCATTAGATATAGCTGAGACAGTGACTGACAATGTAGTATTCTCAGGACCAATGATAAAATTTTCATAATCGATAATAGAAGTACCGTCTGGTGTTTCTAATACCAAATAATCACCAGCCGCTACATTTTCTACTACCGGCAAATCAAGAATATTAATATCATCTTTTTTAATAGCCATTGATTTTATTTACGGAAAAATTAAAATAAACTATGAATATTTTAGTTACAGGTGGATATGGTTTTATCGGTAGTAATTTTATTAATTTTATTGCTAAAAAGGATGAAGTAAAACAGATTTTGAATATTGATTCAATGACATATGCTTCAAATAAAAATAATATCGCTGATAATTCAAAAATTGTTCCAACATCACCGTTAGATATTCGTGAAACATTATTTATTTCTAAATTACTAGACGCACAGCAAATCACACATATTGTTCACTTTGCAGCTGAAAGTCATGTGGACAATAGCATTAATGGTCCTGAAACATTTATTAACACCAATATTAACGGCACGTTTTCTCTACTAGAAGCCGCGAAACAATATGGCAAATTAGAAAGATTTCATCATGTATCAACAGATGAAGTATATGGATCGTTAGGACCTATAGGTTTTTTTAAAGAATCTACACCTTACAATCCACGGTCACCTTATTCTGCATCAAAAGCTGCTTCAGATCATTTAGTAAACGCCTATCATTACACGTACGGATTGAATACTACAATTAGCAATTGTTCCAATAATTATGGACCCAATCAACACACAGAAAAATTAATTCCCAAAATTATTACTAATTTGAAACAAAATAAAAAAATTCCAATTTACGGTACTGGTCAAAATGTTCGAGATTGGTTGTATGTGGAAGATCATTGTGAGGCTATTTGGAAGATACTTTTAAAAGGAAAATCTGGCGATACCTATAATGTAGGTGGTGATTGTGAAATGAATAATTTACAAATTGCAAAAGTTATTTGTAAATTATTAGGTAAAGATCATGAAGAATATATTGAATTTGTAGAAGACCGAAAAGGGCATGACTTCAGATATGCTATTGACTTTTCTAAAATTAATAATGAATTGGGTTGGCTTCCCAAAACATCTTTTGAATCTGGTCTCAAGAAGACTATTGATTTTTATTCAACACAATAGAAAATTATTTTTATGAAAATAAAAAAACAATTAATACCACAATTTCAATACCCTTATGATGTTATGGTACATGTACCATATGTATTTGGTGGATTGGGTGACATTATTGAATGGCCAAATGAGATTATGGAGATATTCGGAAATGCACCTAGTGGTGGTCGTAACATATTTTATTACCAATTCTTTAAACATTTAAAAAAGAATAATATCAAAAAAATTAATTATTTGGAAGTTGGTGTATTTTTAGGAGGGAATGTTATTGAAGTTTATAAAACTGCTTCTTATTTTGGTATAGATATTGAAATTACTGTCGTTGATACTTTTGAAGGTACAAAAAATGAATGTATGGATAATTTTTTAAAGTATTATGATGATACTAATTCTTTTAAAAATAAATTTTTAGAAAATTTAGAAATTAATGGTATAAAAAATGTTACTATATTTGAAGGATATAGTGATGATTTTTATATGACGAATTCTAAAAAATTTGATTTAATATATTTGGATGCCGACCACTCATTTGAAGCTGTGAAAAGAGACATAAATAATTCATTACAAATTATCAATCCCAATGGGATCATATCTGGTGATGATTATCATCCATGTTGGGGGGTTTTCGATGCAGTCAATTCTTATTCTAATGAACAAAAAATAAAAATTGTCGGCGAGATGTGGTATTTTGATAGATAATAAACATTTAATTTCATAATAAAATTTTCATTTAATTGAAAATCTTTTTAAATCGATCCTAAGAAGATCATTGATTTTTATACAAAATAAAGTTAATAAATATATGTCAAAAATAGGAGTAGGTATTATTACCTGCAATAGAAAATCATTTTTTGAAAAATGTTATAATTCATTACCCGAATATATTGATGA
>JACCED011172047.1_pt1 | contig 90585 bp, 74 predicted proteins | sample 7455021 | NCBI WGS metagenome assembly JACCED01 (sample SAMN15323456, study PRJNA562643) | freshwater metagenome | isolation source: river surface water | place: USA:Blue River Watershed | collected 2017-08-19 | reverse complement strand
GTCGGCGCCGTGGTCCTTCTGGGCGGCGGATTTTTCGCGTGGACGATGTTCATGGAAGAGCCCCCGCCTCCGCCTCCACCGGCCAAGAAGGCGCCGCCGGCGTCGAAAGCGGCTCCGGCCGCGAGTGCGCCCGCGCCGACCGCGGCTGCCCCCGCCCCCGATGCCGGCAAGCAGCCCGCTTCGGTGCCTGGCAAGGCCGTGCAGAAGGCGCAGGAAGCGGCAGCGGCGGCCTCGGCCAACGCGGCCGGTGCCAACGCCGTGACCGATGCCGCGGCTCCGGCCGCCGGCGCACCTGTCGCCGGCAAAGCTGCCCCGGCCAAGACCGCGACCACGGGCGCCCGGACGGTGGCGCCCGGGGTTTCCGCTTCGACGAGCCTGGAGGCGGCGCCCGAGGCGAGCGTGGCGTTCAAGAACTTCGTTTCCGGAGCCAAGATCAGCGGCGTGGTCTCGACGCGTGCGATCATCAACGGCCGGCTCACGCGCGCCGGGGAAGTGGTGGAGCAGAATCTCGGCATCAGCTTCGAGGGCTACGACACCGAGTCGAAGCAGCTGCTGTTCAAGGACCGCAGCGGCGCGTTGGTCGCGCGACGCTATCCGTGACCGGATAATCTCCGGTTCGCGCGGGCGGAGAAATCCACCGCGCGGCCGCGGCGCGGGCGCCCGTGCGCGGGTCGCGACCGGATTTTCGGTTGCTCCCTATTCCGCGTCTGCTCGTCTCTGCGCACTCGCATGAAGACACGTGTCCTCCCCCTTCTCGTGTTGGCCGCCTTGTTTGCCCCGGTGGCGGCCGTCTCCGCCGCCAGCGCGCCCACGCCGAAACTTACGCGCACCGATGACCGCGTGCGCGTCGAACTCGGGGGGCAGCTGTTTACCGAATACATCTTCAAGGGCGGCCCGAAGCCCTATCTCTACCCGGTGCTCACCGCGGACGGCACGGAGATGATGCGGCACTTTCCGATGAAGAAGGACGTCCCCGGCGAGGTGCGCGATCACCCGCACCACCGCTCGCTGTGGTTCACCCACGGCGCGGTGAACGGCGTCGACTTCTGGGCCGAGAGCGAGCTCGGCAAGGCCGGCCAGACGAAGCAGGGCACGATCGTGAGCGAAGGCGTCGAGCACACGGTCAAGGGCAACGTCGGCGAGATCCGGGCGCGCAACAAGTGGGTCGGGCCGGATGGCGCGGTGCATCTCACCGACGACACGGTGATCCGCGTGCAGCAGCTGGCGGACGGCGGGCGTTATCTCGATTACGAGGTCACGCTGAAGGCGCCGAAGGACAAGCCGGTGGTGTTTGGCGACACGAAGGAAGGCTCGATGGCGATCCGCGTGCCGCTGTGGATGACGCCGGAGCACAGTTATTCGCCCGAGAAGGGCAAACGCGTGAAGCACGAGGGCAAGGGCACGATCGTGAACGCCGAGGGCATCAGGAACGATGCCGCGTGGGGCAAGAAGTCGACGTGGGTCGACTACCACGGGCCGAAGGACGGCAAGACCTATGGCGTGGCGATGTTCGACCATCCGTCGAATCCGCGGCATCCGACCTGGTGGCACGTCCGGAGCTACGCGCTCTTCGCCGCGAATCCCTTCGGCAAGCACGACTTCGAGAACCTGAAGAACGAGCCCAAAGCCGGTGATCTCACGATCGAGGCGGGCAAGAGCACGACCTTCCGCTGGCGCTTCTACTTCCACGCCGGCGACGAGAAGCAGGCGAAGGTCGCGGAGCGCTACAAGGATTTCGCCGCGGGCAAGTAAGCGCGGTCGGGCGGTCGACGCCGGACAGCGGAGCATGGAGCGCGGGCGCGAACTTCCGATCATCGCGCGCGGCCTGCTCGCGCTGGCCGGCGTTTTGCTTTTTGCGCCGCGCGGCGTCGCGGAGGAGAGCGCGGTGGCGCTGCCGCCGTTTCTCGTCGAGGAGCCGAGCAAGGGCCCGCCGTGGCGGCATGGCCGGGTGGCGGGTTTCGAGATCCTCGCGCGGTGCGACGAGGCGGACGCCCGGCAGGTCGTGCAGACGCATGACCGGCTGCAGCAACTGCTCGCGGAGATTCTGCCGCCGGCGCTGCAACACACGTGGACGTTGCCGCGCGCGCTGATCCTCTACGACGAGGAACTGCAGCCCAAGGCCTCGCAGGAGGTGATCGCGCGGATGCTGCGGGAGCGACCCAACCTGCCGCCGATCGAGCCGGACCTTCCCGGCGGCCGCGGGATCCGGGGCGGCGTGCCGGAGCGCCGGATAAGTTTCCTGCCCAATCTCCGCCTCTGGGATCGCGACGGACTCGTCGTCTTCATGATCGTGCGGCGGGACGGCTTCGACCCGGACCGGCTGGCGCTGACCCACGATTACGTGTCGTTCCTCGTGAAGTCGCGCGCGCCGGCGCTGCCGACGTGGTTCGTGAGCGGTTTCCTCGATTTCTACCGCGAGGTGACGTTCGAGGGCGGCGAGCTGCGGGCGGAGCCGATGACGTGGTTTGCCGAGCTGACGGGGGCGCCGGCGAAACAGGATCCGTCGCTGGGGGTCGCGCCGCTGGCGGCGTTTTTCACGGGAGCGATCGCGCCGGTGCCGGGCGAAACGACGTCGCCGGCGAAACGCTGGCAGGCGCAGGCGGCGCTCTTCGTGCGCTGGGGCCTGGAACCGCGCGAACCGGCGCGGCGCGCGGCGTTCTTCCGGTTCGTGGAGCGCGCGGCCGCCGCAGGCGTGAGCGAGGCGTTGTTTCGGGAGTGTTTCGGTTTCGATTACGCGGCGGCGCATCCGCAGCTCGTTGCCTTTCTCCCGCAGGCCACACGGCGCACGACGACCTTCCGGCCCGCGAAGCTGGCGCGACTGCCCGCGTATGCGCTGCCGCCGGCGTCGGAGGCGCAGGTCGCGCGGCTGAAAGGCGACTGGGAACGGCTGCAGGTGCCCTACGTGAAAGCGCTCTCGCCGGAGCTGGTGCCGAAGTATCGCGAGCAGGCGCGGCGCACGCTGCGGCGCGGGCAGGAGCGCGCCGCGGACGACCCGGGGCTGCTGGCGACGCTGGGGCTCTTTGAGGTGGAGTCCGGCAACGCTGCGGAGGCGCGGCGGCTGCTGGAGGCGGCGGCGCTGGCGCATGAAGCTGTGCCGGACGCGGGTCCCCTGCGCCCGCGCGCCTGCTACGAGCTCGCGCGGCTGCGGCTGGCGGCGGCGCTCGCCGCGCCGGAGGCCGCGGGCGCGATCGATGCGGGACAGCTGGCCGAGGTGCTGCGGCCGCTATTCCGGGCGCGGGAGCAGTTGCCGGCGCTGCCGGAAGTTTACGAGGCGATCGCGGATGCGTGGGCGGCGAGTGCGGCGGTGCCGACGCGGGGGCATCTCGCGGTGCTGGACGAAGGCGTGCGGTGCTTCGGCCGCCGCGCCTCGCTCGCGGTGCGGGCAGCCGAGCTGTATCTGCGGCACGGTTACACGGACGAAGCGAAGGCGTTTGCCGATTTCGCCGCGCGCGCGGCGGAGCTGTTCGGGTCCGATGCAGCGACGCGGCAGCGCCTCGAGGCGCTGCAGGTGAAGCTGCCGGCCGCGGCGCCGGTGCCGGGCGGGGCGGACCGGCGTTAGCGCGGCTGGGCGAGGAGCCAGGTGAAGCGCTTGGGACCGGGGTGGATCTCGGTCCCGCGGTCGTGTTTGGCTTTCGGATACACCGTGAGCCGGACGCTCGTGACCTCCATGCGCCGGCTCCCGGAGAGCGGCCCGATGGGATGGTTGGCGCCGTGGAGAATGCGGAGGGTCAGCCGGCGTGGATCGTTGCGCCGGGTGGCGTCGGAGCAGCTCGGGCGCCCCGGGCGGCGGGGAAGAAAGCCGGGGTGCGATCAGGTGCCGTAGAGCCGGTCGCCGAAATCGCCGAGGCCGGGCAGGATGTATTTCTTCGCGTTGAGCCCGCGGTCGAGCGCGGCGGTGTGAATGACGGTGCCGGGGTGGTATTTCTCCACCTCGGCGACGCCTTCGGGCGCGCTGACGATGCAGACGAGACGGACATCGGAGGCACCCTGGGCCTTTACCACGGTGAGCGCCTGCACGGCGGAGCCGCCGGTCGCGAGCATCGGGTCGACGAGAAACACGTGGCGGCCGGCGAGCGGCGGGAGTTTGCAGTAGTAGCTGCGGGCCTTGGCGGTCTCGTGATCGCGCTCGAGGCCGATGTAGCCGACAGCGACATCGGGAAACATATCCGTGAACGGCTGCACCATCCCCAGCCCGGCGCGGAGGATCGGCACGACGACGAGCGGCTGGTGGCGGAGCACGTGTCCGGTCAGGGCTTCGAGCGGCGTGTGGATGATCTTCTCCTCAATCTCGATGTCGGCCGTGGACTCGATCGCGAGGAGGAGGCTCAGCTGATACGAGAGCGTGCGAAACGTGGCGGGCTTCGTGGTTTTGTCGCGCAGATGCGTGAGGATGTGCGCGGCGAGCGGATGATCGAGGACGTGGACGGGCATGGCGGGGAGGCGGACGAAAGGCGAAAGGCGGAAGGCGAAAGGCGGAAGGCGGAAGGCCGGAGTAGGGCGGCGGGGTGTGCGGGAGGAGCGGATACGGTCAGGGTTGGAGGGTAAGCGTGTGGGTGGCCGGTCCCGGCAGGAGGGGCGTGGGATCGCCGCGGGCCCACGCGTCGAAGCCGGCGCGATAATACGGGGAGAGGGGATGACCGCTCTGGCCGCCGGGCATGTGGAAGAGGCCTTCGTGCTCGCGACCGGGCGAAACGACGAGGCGCTCGCTGGCGCCGTTGGTGCGGGATTGCGCGCGGGGCAGGTCGTCGCCGCCGGGCAGCGGCAACGCGGGCATATCGAGCCATGGGGCGAGCCACGACAGGGAGGAGCTGAACGGGTGGCGGATGCGGACGGTGTTGTAGGCGCCCCACGTGGCTTTGGCCGGCGCGACGCCCTGCTGTTCGAGGGCGCGGGAGACGTCGTCGCAGGCCGCGAGGAGAAGATCGTCCCATTTCGCGAAGGGCTGCGGCAGGAAATGTTCCGGCCGCTGCTCGAGCAGGGCCCACACGGCGGGCTCGATCTGGAATTCGCGCCAGTCGAAGTCCGGATACTCCTCGACGCACGGGGCGAAGAGCGGCCGCAGCAACTGGCCGAGCACGGCGATGCGGAACTCGCGTGTGAGCCGGTAGCTCACGGCTTCGGGACTGGCGCGGCCTTCCCATTTTTCGACCGCGGCGCGGAGGGCGAGGCGGCTCGCGTTTCCTGCCGAGGCAGCCGGGGTGAGCGTGCGCAGCAGCAGGGTGTGCCAGCGCTCGAGGAAGAGCGCGCGGTCGTCGAGTTGCAGGGCGAGGAGATCCTGCGGTTTGGCCTGCTGCAGCGGCTGGAGGCGGTCGCGGAGTTGCGCGGCGCGGGCGGCGCGGCGGTAGGCGCCGTCGCCGAGGCGCGCGAGGGCTTCGCCGCCGACGTGGCGTTGGTTGGCGGACCAGATCGCGCCGGGCACGGCGGACTCGGCGCCGCGCACGACGGGGATCTCGGCGCCGGTGAGATAGCCGTCCCATTTCCGATCGCCGAAGGACCACGACACGGGCTGGCGGCCATCGAAGCCGATGCGCTTCGGCACGCGGCCGGCGATCGTCCAGGCGATGTCGCCGCGGCGGTCGGCGACCGTGAGGTTGAGGGTGGGAACGCCGGCGCGGTGGGCGACGGCGACGGCATCGTCGACGGTGCGCGCCTCCTCGAGGGCGAGCAGACCGAGATTGGTCGCCTGCGGGTCGTGGGCGACCCAGCGCAGCGCGAGCGGGCGCTCGTAATCGGAAGTGCCGACGAGCGGGCCCCAGACGGTGGTGGAGAACTCCAGTGCGACGGGATCGTCGCCTTTCACGCGGATGATCTCCTTCACTTTCTCCATCTGGATCAGGGAATCGTGGCCGGGCGCGGTGTAGAGCTGGCGCGAGATGCTGTTCACGCCGACTTCGACGAGGTCGACGGTGTCGGCGTAGGCGACGGTGAAGCCCCACGCGACATCGCCGTTGCTGCCGACGACGACGACGGGGACGCCGGGCAGCGTGACGCCGGCGACGCGGCGGCCGCCGTATTCGAGGACGGAGCGATACCAGATGTTGGGCACGCCGTGCGAGAGATGCATGTCGCTCGCGAGCAGCGCGCCGCCGCTGCCGGCGGTGCGGTTGCCGGTGAGGGCGAGGGCGTTGGAGCCGGGAGTGACGGGATCGACGGAGGCGGAGAACGCCGCATACGCCTCGGCGCTGAGCGGCGGGAGCGCGGCGGAGCGGCGGTTGCGGAGGTTGACGACGCGCGGGCCGGGGATCGGCGCGAGCGGCGCGCGGCTGCCGTCGAGGGCGGCGTCGTCGGGCGTGACGATCGGCGCGAAGAAGGCGACGGCCGGTTCGCCGAGGGTATCGCGCAGGGCTTTGAGCGAGCGCTCGTAGCCGGCGGTTTCGTCCTGCAGATCGAGCCACATCGCGAAGGCGACGAGAAACGTGTCCTCGCCGGTCCAAGGTCGGGGCGTCGCGCGCAGGACGGTGTATTCGAACGGCGGTGCGCCGAGCGCGGCGAGGCCGGCATTTACGCCGGCGGTGTAGGCCTCGATGACGGTGCGTTCCTGGGCGCTGGCTTGGCGCAGGGATTCCTGGGCGACCTGACGGAAGCGATGAATGCGGTTGGCCTTGTCGCGGGTGACGGCGCGGCGGCCGAAGAGTTCCGCGAGTTCGCCGGCGGCGCTGCGCCGCAGGAGATCCATCTGGAAAAAGCGCTCCTGGGCGTGGAGCCAGCCGAGTGCGCGGGCGACGTCGGCCCGGTTTTCACCGCGGATCGTGGGCACGCCGGCGGCATCGCGGGCGACGGTCACCCGCGCGGAGACGCCGCTGCGGGCCACCGTGCCCTCGAGCTGCGGCAGGCTCGAGCGGATGCGCCAGTAGAGCCAGCCGGCCACGAGCACCGCGAGGACGAGCAGCACGCTGACGGCGCTGGCGAGGAGGCGGAGGCGTTTGGCGGCTTCCGGTTGCATGCCGCGTCAGAGTCCGAGGTGGGCGCGGATTTCGCGCACGATGTCGTCGGGGGACTTGGCGATGTCGATCTCGAGGGCGCCGGCGGGGCGCTCGAGGGTGGCAAACTGGGATTCGAGCATCTGCGGTTTCATGAAGTGTCCCTGGCGTGCCTCCATGCGGCGGAGGATCAGCGCGAAGTCACCGGCGAGATGGATGAGTTTCACGCGCGCAGGATCGGGGATGGCGGCGGCGCGGTATCGTTCCTTCAGCGCGGAGCAGGTGACGATCGCGGGTTCGCCGCGCGCGAGCTGGGCGGCGATGTAGGCGCGGATGGCGGCGAGCCATGGAGCGCGGTCCGCGTCGGTGAGCGGGATGCCGGCGCTCATCTTGGCGACGTTTTCGGGCGGGTGAAAATCGTCGGCGTCGCGGAAGCTCCAGCCGAATTCGGCGGCGAGCCGGAGGCCGATGGTGGTCTTGCCGCTGCCGGCGACGCCCATGAGCAGGAGCACGACGGGATCGCGCAGCTCCCACGCGCGCGTCGCGACGGGATCGCGGCCCTCGTCGAAATCGAGGTAGTCGAACATCGTGGCGATCGGCTTTCCCTCCAGGCCGCTCTCGCGGATGCGTTTCGCGAGGATCGGGGCGGCGGCGGGATCGCGGAAGCCGCGTTTCATCATGAAGCCGTTCCAGATCTCGCATTCCTCGTCGGTGCGCGGGCCGCCGCGGTCGCCGGCCCACGCGAGCAGCGCGGCGTCGTCGAGGTCGCCGGCGAGCGTGCGGGCCTGCAGCTCGGCGTGGGCGACGCGCAGGAAGCTGCAGCAGCGGGCGTCGAAGCCCTGGCCGAGATTGGCGTGGTAATCGGCGGGCAGTTTACCGGCGGCGTGGAGCCGGATCTTGTCGAGCATGCGGCCGAAATAGACGAGACGGCCGACCTTGGCGTAGGGGCTGCGGAGTCCGGGGACGTGGGCCATGCGACGGAGAAAATGCGGGCGAGGAAGCGATGCGGAGATACCCCGGCGCAGCGGGCGCGCGGGCGGCCGACGAGACCAGCGGAGAACGCGCGCCGGTTAAATCACATTTTCCGGGCGGGCGCGGCGCGGCGGGTGCGGGCGAAATAGATGCCGGTGGCGAGCGTGCCGAGCATCCAGGTGGGAAAATTGATCCAGAGCTGGTGGAACGGGACGGGATACGTGCGGCAGGCCCAGATGATGAAGACGTGTTTGGCGGCGATGAGCAGCCAGCAGACGGCGATGAGCCGTTCGACGCGCGGATCACGGCGCTCGGTGGTGGCGCGCCCGATGTGGACATGTTCGACGAACGCACTGCGCTCCACTTCGGGCGCAGGCGGCCGGCCGCTGATGAGTTGGAGCAGATTGGCGAACATGGCGGGAGGGGGAGCGCGCAACGTAGCCAGTGCGGCGGAAAAGCAAAGGGCCGACGCGGACGATCGGCGCGGCCGGCGACAGGCGCGTGGCGGCGGAGCGGCGTGATCCGTGGTTGCCAGCGGAGTGTGCGGGCGCTGAAACAACGGCATGAAGCGCAATTCGATTGGAACGGTCGTGGTGTGGGCGGCCGGAGTTTTTCTGCTCGGCGGCTGTGCGACGCCCGGTGAAGGCGAGAAGACGGCGAGCAGCGAAGAGCCGCGGCGCGAGGAGACCGCAAAGCGCGAGGAGGTGCCCGAGACGCGCAGCACGCGCGCCGATGCCTCGCGGAGCGCGTCCGGCAGCGCGAGCAGCAGTTCGTCGAGCAGCGAGAGCCGGCCCCGCGATGCGGCGCCTGCCTCCGACACGGCGAAACTGGTGGCGGATTTGAACGATGCCTCGCGCGAACTCGCCGCGCTGCGCACCCAGAACGCGCGGCTGCGTGCGAGCCTGGAGTCCGGCGGTGGGGCGCGCACGGCGGCGCCGGTGGCGGCCGCCGCGCCGGCGGCGAGCCGGAGCGACCCGACGGACGAGAAGCTCGCGGCGGCCTTCAAGTCGTATGGGGCGCTGAAGCAGGAGCTGACCGGGGTGTTGACCGAGCTCGAAAAGGCCCGCGGGGAAAGCGCGGCGGCGGCGGCGAAGCTGAAGGAAGTGAGTTCGCGCACGGACGACTCACGGTCGGCGATCGCGAAGCTCGAGGGCGAGTTGCGGGCCGAGCGGCGCGCGCGCGATGCGGCGGAGCAGAAGGCGGAGAAACTGCAGGAGCAGCTGCGCACGATCGCGCGGGCGTTGTCCGCGGCGGGGTTGTCGGTCGAGAAACTTTCCGAGGCCAAGCGCGAGTAGGCTGTGCCCGGCGAGCGGGACGGAGGAATTCGCAGGCCGGGAATTCAGGAAGGCAGCGGCTCGGACAGGAAGGAAGCGCCGTATCGGGGCGGGCCTGAGGTTGGGTCGTGGGTCGCAGCGCGGACGTGACAAGGCGGTGGTTTGCGGACACACCTGCGCCCTTATGTCAGCGGCTCCCACTCTGGTTGCACTTCTGCACGGTCCCGATCAGCCCGGCCTGGTGGCGCGGGTGTCGGGTTGGATATTTGCGCGGGGCGGCAACATCCTCCACGCGGACCAGCACCGCGACATGGAGTCGGGTATCTTCTTCCAGCGGGTGGAGTGGGTGCCGATGGGGGCGCCCGGAGCGGCGGAGCGCGAGGCGGAGGACTGCAAAGTTTTCGCCGCGTCGCTCGGCATGCAGGTGACGGTGGCGGTGTCGGGGCGGCGGCCGCGCGTGGCGTTGTTCGTCTCCAAGGCGGATCATTGTTTTCACGATCTGGTGCTGCGGTGGAAGGCGGGCGAGTTTGCCTGCGACATCGCGGCGGTGGTGGGCAATCACGCCGACCTCGAGCCGGCGGCGCGGGGCTACGGGCTGGAGTTTCACCACATCCCGGTCACTGCGGCCACGAAGGCGGCGGCGGAGGCGGAGCAGCTGGCGCTGCTGCGCAAACTGGGCGTGGAGCTGGTGGTGCTCGCGCGCTACATGCAGGTGCTTTCGGCGGAGTTTCTGGGGCAATTCGGCGGGGCGGTGATCAACATCCATCACTCGTTCCTGCCGGCGTTTGCGGGTGGCCGGCCGTATCATCAGGCGCACGCGCGCGGGGTGAAGCTGATCGGGGCGACGGCGCACTATGCGACGCGGGATCTCGATGAAGGTCCGATCATCCATCAGGACGTGGCGCGCGTGACGCACCGGCACGGGGTGGAGGAGCTCGTGCGCAAGGGAAGGGATTTGGAGAAGATGGTGCTGGCGCAAGCGGTGCGGTGGCATCTCGAGAGCCGGGTGCTGGTCTACGCGAACAAGACGGTGGTCTTCGATTGAGGGATGGACAGGCCGGGGGGCTTTTGCTCTCGTCGGCGGTTCCAATCGCCAAATCCCGCCCGCATGAGCACGCCCGTCACTCCTTCCAATCCCAGCCCTGCCGGTCCCGCCGGGGATGACCGCAACCTGGTCCCGGTCGATGCGACGACGGTGCTCTCCTTCGAAGATCGGCTGGAGATTTTCTGGCAGAAGTATCGGGGCGCGGTGCTCGGCGTGTGCGTGGTCGTGATCCTCGCGATTCTCGGCAAGGGCGGCTGGGAATACATGGAGCGCCAGAAGGACGCCGAGGTGAAGAAGGCCTACGCGGCGGCGACGACGGCGGAGCAGTTGAAGACTTTCAGTGCGGCCAATCCGGGTCATCCGCTGTCCGCGGTAGCGCAGGTGCGGATCGCGGACGAAGCGTATGCGGCCGGCAAGGGTGCGGATGCCGTCGCGGCCTACGACAAGGCGCTGACGATCACCAAGGACGGTCCGCTCGCGGTGCGCGCGAAACTCGGCCGCGCGGTGGCCAAAGTTTCGGCGGGCAAGGCGGCGGAAGCGACCACGGAGCTCGCGCAGCTGGCCAACGACGCCAACACGTTCAAGGGCGTGCGCGCGGAGGCGGCTTATCACCTGACGAGTCTCGCGGTGGAGGCGAAGAACTCGGCCGACGCGCAGAAGTATTCCGACCTGCTGATGCAGATCGATCCGACGAGTCCCTGGACGCAGCGTGGTCTCGCCCTGCGGGCCTCGCTTCCGGCCCCGGCCGCCTCCGCGGCTCCGGCGGCGCCTGACGCCTCGGGAGCGAAGGTCGAAGTGAAGCTGCCGGGCGCGAAGTAAGTTTCGATTTTCTGCCGGCGACGGCAGTGCGGAAAAAAGCCCGCCTTACCCGGCGGGCTTTTTCGTGTCCGGAGGGTGCGGGAATCTCAGCCGCGCACCGCGGGCGGCGGGTTGGCCCGGCGACGGCGGTGCCAGGCAGCAACGGCGAGGGCGGCGGCGCCGGCCATCGCGGCGTAGGTCGACGGCTCGGGGATGGCGGACAGGGCGCCGGCAAGCTGGAGGTCGTCGACGCGCAACGTGGCCGTGCCGGTCGACGCGCCGGTGGCGTAGATCCGGAGCGTCGTGGTGTCGGTAAAGCTCAGGGTGATCGACTGGGTGCCGGTGTGATACCAACTTCCGTCCGCGGTCAGGCTGCCGGTCACGAGATTGCCGGTGTAGCCATCGGCGCTGGAGCGGACGGTGAACGCGGTCGGTGACGACGTGCTGCTCCCGCGGTAGCCGAAGCTCAGGCTGTCGAGTGTGAGGGAGTAGCCGGCCGTGGGAGTGAGCGAGAAGCTGAAGTAGTTGGTGCCGGGCGCGGTGCCGGTCCAGTTGTTGTCGTTGAAGTAGAATCCGCCGGAGGCGCCGGTGTAGCCGGAGGCAACGGGGGAGGTGTTGCTGGTGGTGCCGGCGTCGGCACTCGAGAAGGAGGAGGCGGTGAGCAGGGCGTTGACGGAGGTCGCCTGCGTGACGCCGCTGGTGAACGAATAGGTGACCAGATTCGTCTGCGCGGAGAGGGCGGAGGCGGCGAGGGTAGCGACGAGTGCGGCGGCAAGGGGAAGGGACTTCATGGTCGGCGCCCGGACGCGGCGGCCGGTGGGCGTGGGCGGATGGGCGGGGCGCGCGGAACGTCGGTGGAGCGGCCGGGGCCAACAACTCCGGGTGACTGCCGGAATTTGGGTAGATTGCCCCGCGCGGGGCAGCCGTTGGCGCCGGAGGCGCGACGCGACGGCCCAAGGAGGCTGCGTTCGTGCTTTCGGCTGTCGGGCGCGTCAGGGCGCCGCGTCGTAGACCTCGACGAGGGCGATGCCGTTGCCTGCGTTGTTGGCGCTGTTGACCTGGACGGTGTAGGCGCCGGGCTCGAGGAAGAGGAGGAGGGCGGCGTCGAGGCTCTGTGCACCGAGCGGGAAGGCGCCGGCGCGCGTGGCGGCGTCGCGGATCAGAGCGGCCTCGGCCTCGCGGAACCAGTCGTCGTTGGTGCGCAGGGCGGTGGCGCCGCGGAAGAGGGTGAGCTGGGGGTTGGGCAGGGTGTTGCCGAGGTTGAACGGGGCGCTGCCGAGGCCGGGGCCGACGCCGCGGATGAGGACGCGTTGCGGGGCGGTCCCGACGATCACGAGGCCGGCGATGAGGGGGGCGCCGGGGGCGACGAGGCCGCGGGCGGAGAGGTTGCCGAGGCGCCGGGCGCCGGCGGCCTCTCCGGCTTGAAGCACCTCGTAGACTTCGGCGAGGACGACGCCGTTGCCGCCGCCGATCACGGCGGTGTAGGCGCCGGGGGCGAGCGTGCCGAGCAGGGCGGCGTCGGTGGAACCGGTGCGGAAGGGAAACGCGCCGACGCGTGTGGCCGCGGCGGTGATGGCGGCGGCGTTGGCGGCGGGGGCGCCCCAATCGTCGTTCTGGGCGAGGACGGTGGTGCCGCGGAAGATCTGGATGTTGGGGTCGTCGTGGGCGTTGGCGACGTTGAAGGGCGCGGTGGCGATCGCGGGGCCGGCGGCGCGGATGAGGACCTGCTTGGGGGTGTTGCCGGTGATGACGAAGCCGGTGATCAGCGGGTTGGCGTTGTTGGTGTTCGCGCGGATCGAGAGATTGGAGAGGTGCTCGGTGCCGGCGAGGGCCTCGATCGCGCCGGCGATGGCGAAGGTGACGTTGCCGGTGGCGCGGGCGGTGCCGGACATGCCGCCGTTGGCGAAGGAGAGGTTGATGGTGGCGCGGCCGGCGCTGGTGCCGGCGAGCGCGCCGGTGGCGTCGAGCGTGCCGCGGACACTGTCGACCGCGGAGCTGTCGCCCGTGAGCAGGAAGGCCTGGCCATCGGCGCCGACGATGGCGTAGCCGCGGGCGTTGGCGCTGCCGACGACGGCGGCGGTGTAGAAGCCGGCGCGGGTGGCCGCGGGGCCGGTGGCGGCGGTGCGCTGGGCGGTGAAGGTGAGGCCGAGCTCGGGCACCGTGCCGCGGAGCTCGCCGGTCTCGCTCAGCACCTGCCCGCGGAGCGTGACCGGGCGCGGGGCGGGGCTGCCGGCGAGGGTGAGGAGGTTGAGCGAGAACTCGCCGTTGGCGGCGAGGCGGAGCGAGGTCGTGGCGAGGGCCGTCGGCAGCGTGGGCAGGTGGCCGAGGAAGGCGGCGGTGCCATCGGTGCGCACGTGGAGCGCAACGTCGCCGGCGGCGCCGGAGGCGGTGGTGAACGTGCCGAAGAATGCGCCGGTGAAATCGCGGGGGGTGACCGTGAGCGTCGCGGTGCGGCTGGTGACGGAGCCGAGGGTATTGGTCACGACGACATCGTAGCGGCCGGCTTGGGCGACGGTGGCGGCGGCGAGGGCGTAGCTGGCGCGGGTGGCGCCGGCGATGGCGGTGCCGTTGCGTCGCCATTGATACGTGGGTGCCGGGATCCCGGTGGCGGCGACGGTGAGGGTGACGGGGTCGCTGGAGAACACGGCCTGATCCGCGGGCGGGGTGACGATCTCGGGCGCGACCTGCACGACGAGCGTGGCGGAGGCGGAGGCGGAGCTGACGGCGTTTTTCGCCACGACGGTGTAGCGGGCGGCGTCGGCGGGCGCGGCGGTGGCAAAAGTGAGGGTGGGCGTGGTGGCGCCGGCGAGATCGACGCCGTCCTTCTGCCATTGGTAAGTCGGCGTGGGGTTGCCGAGGGCGAGGGCGCGGAACGTGGCGGCGGTGCCGGCGTTGACCGTGAGGTCGGTGGGTGCGCCGGTGAAGAACGGGGCGAGGGCGCCGCTGACAAAGGTGAAGGTGCGCTCGACGTTGGGCGCGGCCTCGAAGGTGCCGTTGCCGGCCTGGGTGGCGCGGACGACCACGTTGCCGCCCTGGCCGATGAGGGTGGTGCCGTTAAGAGAGGCGGCGCCGGAGACGAGCCGGAGGGTGACGGGCAGGCCGGAGGAGGCGGAGACGGTCAGCGGGATCGCGGTGCCGGGGGTGGACGCGGTGGTCGGGGCGGGAAACGAAAGGGTCTGGGGCCGCTTGGTGATGGTGAGCCAGACGTAGTCGCTGGCGGCGGTGCCCGACGCGTTGGTGGCGGTGAAGCGGTAATAGCCGGTGTCGGTGAGCGCGGCGGAGCTGAAGACGAGGGTGGCGTTGGTGGCGCCGGGGACGTTTACGCCATTTTTCGTCCACTGAAGGGACACCGGTGGGAGGCCGCTCGCGCCGGCGGTGAGGCTCACGTATTGGCCCACGTAGCCGTTGGTCTCGACCGGCTGGGCCGTGATCGCGGGCGCGTCGCTGCCGCGGAGGGCGGAAACAAACAGGAGCAGGAAACCGCAGAGGGCGACGCGGGCGCGCATGGATTGGTTCAACCGATGGGAGGACGTGTTGTCCATGCCTTGGTTGCAGGGTTCGGCGGCGGGTCGCGGCGCGCATCCGCACTCGCAAGGCGGGCGGGCGATCGTGCACTCTGCGCCGTCGAACCCACTGCCGGTGAAGAAAGTCCTCATCGTTTCCCCGCATTTCCCGCCGATCAATGCGCCCGACATGCAGCGCGTGCGGCTGGCGCTGCCGTATCTCCGGGCGCTGGGCTGGGAGGCGACGGTGATCGCGGTGGGGCCGGAGCTGGTCGAGGGCGGGGTGCGCGATCCGCTGCTGGAGCGGACGTATCCGGCGGACGTGCGGGTGATCCGCGTGGGCGGGATCGATCCGCGGAAGACGCGCTGGCTCGGGGTGGGCAACCTGTGGTGGCGCTGCGGCCGCGGGGTGCGGGAGGCAGGCGAGCGGCTGCTGCGCGAGGAGAAGTTCGAGCTCGTTTTCTTCAGCACGACGCAGTTTGCGGCCTTCGAGCTCGGACCGGCGTGGCGGCGGGAGTTCGGCGTGAACTACGTGCTCGATTACCAGGATCCGTGGGTGAACGACTACTATGCGCGGACCGGCACGCGGCCGCCGGGCGGGCGGCTGAAATACGGGTTGAGCCAGTGGCAGGCGCGGCGGGCGGAGCCGATGGTGCTGCGCGACGCGGCGGGTGTGGTGGCGGTGTCGGACTCCTATGCGGCGATGCTGCAGCGGCTGTATCCGTGGTTCGATCCGGCGCGGGTGCGCGTGCTGCCGTTTGGTGCGAGCGAGATCGACTTCACGGTCGTGCAGGAGCACCGGCCGGCGGTGCCGCTGGTGGATTTCGCGGACGGAAACCTCCACTTCGTCTACACGGGCCGGGCGGGGCCCGACATGCGGCCGGCGTTGCAGATCCTGTTTCGCGGGTATGCGCAGTTCCGGCGGGCGCAGCCGGCGGCGGCGGGGCGGATGCGGTTTCATTTCATCGGCACGGGCTACGCGCCGCCGCCGCTCGGCGAGGACTCGGTGCTGCCGGTGGCGCGGGAGGAAGGGGTGGCGGAGGTGGTGGCGGAGCATCGCTACCGGGTGCCGTATTTCGACGCGCTGTATTACCTGCGCCACGCGCATGCGCTGGTGGCGATCGGGTCGGACGACGCGACTTACTCGGCGTCGAAAGTCTATCCCTGCGTGCTCGCGCGGCGGCCGCTGCTGCTGGTGTTTCACGAGCGCAGCCTGGTGCTGCAGTTTGCGCGCGAGGTGGGCGCGGGGCACGCGGTGAGTTTCGCGGGGACCCGCGAGGCGGAGGTAAACGCGGCGGCGGAGCGCGTGGCGACGGAGTGGTTCGCCGGCGGCGCGCACGAGCGGATCGCGGCAGTGGATGCCGGGGCGATGCAGCCCTATTCGGCCGAGGGGATGACGCGGCGGCTGGTGGAGGTGTTCGCCGCGGCGGCGGGGTAAGTGGCGCCCGGCGGCGGGCGATCAGCGGCGGTCGATGCGCGAGAACAGCCAGACGCCGAGGGCGATGAAGGCGAAGTTGGGCAGCCAGATCAGGAGGTCGGGGCGCAGCTCGGGGCGGCGGTCGAGGGACTTCACCACGACGGTGAGCAGGTAGTAGCTCAGCACGAGGGCGAGCGCGAGGCCGAGGTTGGCGGAAGTCTCGCGGCGGGAGATGCGGATGCCGAGCGGAATGCCGACGACGGCGAAGGAGAAGACCGCGAGGGAAAAATTGAAACGCTCCTGCACGATCAACTCGGCCTTCATCAGCTCGCGCGCGCGGTCGCGGCGTTGGTCGGGCGCGGGCAGCGGCTGGGCGGCGAGTCGCGCCTGTTCGGCGCGGAGTTCGTCGTAGGGCATCCACTCCTGTTTCAGCCGGAGGCTGCTCTGGCCGAGGTAGCCATCGAGCGAGATGCGCCATTCCTCGGCGCGGTCGACGGAGGGCGCCTTGGGGGACTTGCTGAAGTCCTCGGGGTTGTCGGGGTCGCGCTCCTCGGATTTGGCGCGGCGCAGCGTGGGGATGAGGCTGTTGGTGGCTTCGTCGTAGGCGAGCCGGCCGGACTCGGCGCGGACGACGCGGCGGACGCGGCGCTGGTTGTCGAGTTCCCAGAGCCAGATGTCGCGGAGCTCGTTGCCGTCCTTCTCGCCGACGTAGAGGACGCAGCCCTTGAAATCCCGGATGAAGGTTTTGGGGACGATGAAGTTGAGGGGATTGGCGCGGACGGCCTCGGCGAGTTCGCGTTTCGCCTGGGCGCGGGCGCGCGGGCTGGCCTCGAGATTGATGTAGAGCGCGGCGGCGGCGCAGGCGGCGGCGAGGAGGAAGATCGGACGCGAGAGGCGGAAGACGCTGATGCCGGCGGCGCGCATCGCGGTGATCTCGCTGTCGGCCGAGAGCCGGCCGAGCGTGAGCAGCACGCCGGTGAGGATGCCCATCGGGAGCGCGTAGGCGATGGCGTAGAGAAACGTGAGCCACACGAGCCGGCCGAAGCCGGCGGGCGTGAGCTGGCCGGCGAGCAGCGGGCCGAGGAGCTCGCGCATGATGCTGGGCAGCGCCACGACGAACGCGAACAGCCCGACCGCCGCGGCGCACGTGGCGAGCACGCTGACGAAGAGGTGGCGGTCGAGGAGGTTCACGCGGGATTCGGGCGCAGAGCTGACACGACGGACGCCGCAAAAGACACGAAAATCTCCGGCGCGGCGCGGTCAGAAAAGCGACAGCTGGTCATCGCGGGCGGGCGCGGCCGGCGGCGGCGCCGCGGGCGGCTCGGTGCGCGTGAGCAGTTCCGGGCCTTCGTGGCGCACGCTGTTCACGAGCGGCGAGACGGGCATGGCCTGCATCAGCTCGCCGGGCGTGGGCGCGAGCAGCGGCACGAGCGCCTCGGGTGCAGTGAGCGCGGGATCGAGCCAGCGCCCGACGGCGGCATCGCGCAGGATGACGGGCATGCGGTCGTGGAGGGGCGCGACGACGGAGTTGGGCGTCGTGGTGATCAACGCGCACGTCTGCAGCTCGACGCCATCGGCGCTGCGCCACCATTCCCACAGGCCGGCGAACAGGAACGGACGCTCGTCGCGAAACGAGAAATACCACGGGTGTTTCAGTTTCCCGATCGTCTGCCACTCGTAGAAGCCGCTGGCGGGCACGACGCAGCGCCGCTGGCGGAGCGCGGTGCGGAAGGCGGGGCGGTCCGCGATGCCCTCGCTGCGGGCATTGGCGAGTTTGGCGCCGCTCTTCGCATCCTTGGACCAGCCGGGCACGAGGCCCCATTGGAGCGGGACGGCCTCTCGGGCGGCGGCCTCGCCGCGGCGCGGGCGCACGGCGGGCACCATCGTGGCGGGGCCGATGTTGTAGCGGCTGGTGAAGTCGCGGACGTCCTGGATCCCGAGCGTCGTGAGGAGCGCTTCGAGGTCTTTCTTTTTGAGCACATACCGGCCGCACATGGTCGGGAAAACGGAGCGGTTAAACGGGTGCGGTGGGGGAAAGTCAAAGGGCGCGGCACTGCGCGGGAAGCCACGTCGTGCGCGACCCAAGGAGAGGCGCCGGTGCGGGAGGGAATTTCACGTAATACGTGAAATGCGGCCGGGGCCTCAGAAGAGGCGGAGTTGTTCGCCGGGCTTGCGGAAATGGTGCGTGGCGAAAGCGAAGCGGTCGCGGGCGAGGCCGGCGCGGCGGGCGGAGATTTCGAACATCGCCTTGAGTTGCGCCGCGAAGATGCCTTCGCCGGTCATGCGCCGGCCCCAGGTGCTCGCGTAGAGTTTGCCGCCGCGGAGCAGGCCGAGGCGATCGACGATGCGGGCCTTCTTGCCGGGCTCGTGGGTGTCGAGCCACGCGAGGAAGATGTCCTTCACGGCGTGGGGCAGACGCAGGAGCACGTAGCTCGCGCGCCGGGCTCCGGCGGCCGCGGCGGCGTCCAAAATGGCGGGCAGCTCGTGGTCGGTGAGGCCCGGGATCACGGGGGCGACCATGACGCCGACGGGCACGCCGGCGGCGCTGAGCTCGCGGATGGCGCGGAGCCGGGCGGGCGGGCGCGAGGCGCGGGGCTCGAGGCGGCCGCCGAGGTCGGAGTCGAGGGTGGTGACGGAGACGTGCACGGACACGCAGTCGTGGCGCGCGAGTTCGGCGAGCAGGTCGAGGTCGCGCGTGATGAGGGCGTTTTTCGTGATGATGACGAGCGGCTGCCGGAATTCGGCGCAGACTTCGAGGATGCCGCGTGTGAGCCGGAAGTGGCGCTCGGCGGGTTGGTAGCAGTCGGTGGCGCCGCTCATCGCGATGGGCTGCGGCTCCCAGGCGCGGGCGGAGAGCGCGGTGCGGAGCAGCTCGGGGGCGCGGAGCTTGACCATGATGCGGCTCTCGAAATCGAGGCCGCTGCTGAAGCCGAGCCACTCGTGGTAGGGCCGCGCGAAGCAGTAGGCGCAGCCGTGTTCGCAGCCGCGGTAGGCGTTGATGCCGTAGCGGAAGCCGACATCGGGGCTGTCGTTCGGTGCGAGGATGGACTGGGTCGAGTCGGGAAAAAACTCGGTGCGCGGGTGCACGCGCTCCGCCGGGTCGGCGTCGGGGTCGGGCACGACGTGGAGGCGTTCGAAGCGGTTGGGCGGATTGAAGGCTGCGCCGCGGCCGGGGGCGGCCGGGGGCGCGGGGGCAGGCGTGCGCGACGTGTTCATGCGAACACGCTACGAATAATCGTGGCGGTGCCAGTGCGAATCGCTTCCGTGGCGCCATGTCGTCCGCCGCCACGCACCTGCGCGCCAAGCCGATCGTCCGACTCGACGGTGCGGCGGGCGTGCAGCGGCTCGAGGATGCGGTGGCGGTGGAGGAGCCGCTCGAAATCCGCGTGGGTGGGCGGAGCGTGGCGGTGGTGATGCGGACGCCGGGGCACGACCGGGAGCTGGCGGCGGGTTTTCTGGTGACCGAGGGAATCGTGCGGCGGCGGGACGATGTGCTCGACCTCGTGCGGTGCGGGGGCGCGGAGGCGGCGGCGCACGGCAACATCATCGATGCGCTGCTCGCGCCCGGGGCGGCGGTGGATCTGGCGCGGCTGACGCGGCACGTGTTCACCTCGTCGAGCTGCGGCATCTGCAGCAAGGCGAGCATCGCGGCGATCCGCAGCGGGTTTCCGCCGGTGGCGGCGGGGTTTGTGGCGTCGGCGGCGGTGCTGCGTGGCCTGCCGGACGTGCTGCGGTCGGCGCAGCCGGGCTTTGCGGCGACGGGCGGGCTGCATGCGAGTGCGGTGTTCGATGCGGCGGGGCGGCTGGAGCGGATGCGCGAGGATGTGGGGCGGCACAACGCGCTGGACAAGGTGATCGGCGGGGCGTTTCTCGCCGACGAGCTGCCGCTGCGGGGGCGGATCCTGCTGGTGAGCGGGCGGGTGTCGTTCGAGCTGATGCAGAAGGCGCTGGCGGCGGGCATCCCGTGTGTGGCGGCGATCTCGGCGCCGACGACGGCGGCGGTGGAGTTTGCGCAGGAGGCGGGGCAGACGCTGGTGGGCTTCCTGCGGGGGGAGAGAATGAATGTTTACGCCGGCACCTTGGCGGGGTGAGGGTGTCGGACCGCGCGCGGATGCAGCGGCTCAACCACGGATCTCACGGCATGACATCGATACAAGGCACGGCGGCGAAACTGCGCGGGGTGCTCGGCGCGTTGTGCGTCTGGGCGGCGGGTGCGGCGGTCTGGGCGGCGGAGACGGCGCCGGCGGGTGAGACGATGGCGGAGCGATCGCTGCGGCGGATTGTGGAGCGGCAGAAGGAGATCCTCGCGCAGGCGGAGAAGCAGGGCGAGAACCTGAACGAGGCGACGCTGAAGGCGCAGCTGCAGACGGTGCTGCACGACTACGAGCTGCTGATGCGGAACAATCCGAACTTCGCGGCGGGCTACGCGGCCTACGGCTATTTCCTCTCGAAGTTCGACATGAAGAAGGAGGCGGCGGCGATGCTGCTGAAGGCCAACCAGCTCGATCCGGACATCGCGCTGGTGAAGAACCAGCTGGGCAACGTGCTGGCGGAGGACGGCAAGCCGCTGCAGGCGGTGGCGTATTACCTGGCGGCGATCAAGCTGGAGCCCAACGAGCCGCTTTACCACTACCAGCTCGGCACGCTGCTGGCGGAGGCGCGGGACGAATTTCTCAAGAGCGGGCAGTGGGAGCGGCCGGCGTTGGACGACGCGATGCACCATGCGTTCAAGCGGGCGGCGGAGCTGGCGCCGGAGCGCTTCGAATTCGCGTATCGGTATGCGGAGTCGTTCTACGATCTGGAGAAGCCGGATTGGGATGCGGCGCTGAAGGCGTGGAGTGGGTTGGAGGACCGGGCGACGACGCCGATCGAGCGGCAGACGATGCGGCTGCACGCGGCGAACATCCTGCTCAAGACGGGCAAGCCGGTGCATGCGCGGGCGCTGCTGGAGGCGGTCGACGAGCCGAAGCTGCAGGGGCAGAAGCAGCGGTTGCTGCCGCAGCTCGAGGCGGCGGAGAAGGCGGAGAAAAAGTAGCGGCGGCGGGAAGCGGGGCGGGGACGCGGCATCCGCCTCGGAGCCGTTCGGCCACAGGGGACTGGACGCGGGTGGGATGGGTGGCTTTCGTGGTCCGCCACGATGCCCTTCCTCGACAAGTTCGAACGCCTCTTCGGTCGGTTCGCGATCCAGAATCTGGCGCTCTATCTGGTGATCGGGCAGGTGGCGTTTGTGCTGGCGGGGATGCTGCAGGTGGTCGACCCGGAGCGGTTGATTTACTGGCCGGGGGCGGTGCTGGCGGGGGAGTGGTGGCGGCTGTTGACGTTCATGTTCGTCGTGCCGATCCCGGCGCCGAGTTCGCTGCTGGGTTTCGTGTTCCTCGTCTTCGGGTGGTATCTCTTCTACCTGATGGGCAGTGCGCTCGAGTCGCAGTGGGGGGCGTTCCGGTTCAACGTGTTTCTGTTCACGAGCTACGTCCTGACGGTGGCGCTGTCGTTTCTCGCGCCGCGGTATGAGGTGACGAATGCCTTCATCCTCGGCTCGGTGTTCATCGCGTTTGCGTTTCTGAATCCGGATTTCGAGCTGACGCTGTTCTTCATCCTGCCGGTGAAGATCAAGTGGCTCGCGTTGATCTCGATCGTGCTCGGGTTGGTGGAGTTTGTGCGCGGCGGGCTGGCGACGCGGCTGCAGATCGGTGCGGCGGTGGCGGGTTTCCTGTTGTTCTTCGGGCGCGAGATCGTGTCGGGGGTGCGCTACCGGCAGCGGAAGATCGCGCGTCAGGCGGAGCGCGTGGCGCAGGCGGAGACGCCGCGGCATGTGTGCCATGTGTGCGGGAAGACGGACAAGACGCACCCGGAACTGGATTTCCGCTACTGCTCCAAGTGCGACGGCGATCAATGCTACTGCCCGGAGCACATCCAGAATCACTCGCACGTGGTCGCGGCCAATGACGGCAAGTCGGCGTGATCCGTGGCCGGCCGCGGCGATCGCGGCGCTGGCGACGCCGGGCGACTGGCTGGCGTGGGCGGAGCAGCTCTACGCGCGCGAGCAGCTCGCGCTCGGGCAGGTGGCGACGGACGCACACGACGAGGCGCTTTATCTGATCCTGCGCACGCTCGACCTGCCGCTGGACAGCGAGGCGCGGGTGCTGCGGCGGAAACTCGGGCCGGCGGAGCGGTCGAAACTGGAGCAGGTGTTTCGCCGGCGGGTGGTGGAGCGCGTGCCGGCGGCCTACCTCACGCGGGAGGCGTGGCTGGGAGAGCATCGTTTCCACGTGGACGAGCGCGTGATCATCCCGCGCAGCTATTTTCTGGAGCTGATTCCGGACGCGCTGGCGGAGCGGCTGCCGCCGCGGACCCGGGTGCGGCGCGTGGTGGATGTGTGCACGGGCTCGGGCTGCCTCGCGATCCTGCTGGCGCACGCGTTTCCGGAGGCGGAGGTGGATGCCTGCGACCTGTCGGCCGACGCGCTGGAGGTGGCCAAGCTCAATGTGCGCGAGCACGCGCTCGGGGCGAGGGTGCGGCTTTTTGCGAGCGATGTGTTCGATGCGGTGCCGCCGGCGAACTACGACATCATCCTCAGCAATCCGCCGTATGAGCCGAGCGCGCTCGTGGACACGCAGGCGCCGGAGTTTGCGGCCGAGCCGCGGATGGCGCACGACGGCGGGGCGGACGGGCTCGCGATCGTGCGCAAGCTGCTGCGGCAGGCGCGGACGCGGCTCGCGCCACACGGGATCGTGGTGATCGAGGTCGGCGGGCTGCGGCGCGCGATCGACCGGGAGTTTGCGGCGTGGCGCCCGGAATGGCTGCCCACGCAGGACGGGACGGACTGCGTGGTGTGTTTCCGCGCGGAGCGGCTGCGGGCGGGCTGACGGCGGGTGCGGCCGGGGGAGTCGGACGCGCGACGAGGCGGCGTCTACTTCTTGTCGTCGGCCTTGCGCGTGGGCAGGCCGGCGGCGGTCCAGTCGCGGATGCCGCCGAGATTGGCGGCGCTGACGCCCTGCTGATTGAGGGCGGTGGCGATCGCGGCGGCGCGGCCGCCGGCGCGGCAGTAGATGATCACCTGCTTGCCTTTGTTGGCGGCGAGAAACTCGTTCCACTTCTTGCGGTCGCCGTCGAAGTCGCTCTTGGGGAGCAGCGTGGCGGGTTGCGCGACGCCCTCGGCCCACTCGGCGGGTTCGCGGCAGTCGACGAGGACGGCCTTGCCGGCGGCGACGAGTTTGGCGGCTTCGGCGGCGGGGACCTTGGGAGCCGTCTCGGCGGCGAAAGCGGCGGTGGTGGCGAGCAGGGCGGCGAGGAAACGCGGGGAGTGCATGGCGGGGACGATGGGACGAAAACGGGGCGAGGCAAACGGACTCTGCGGGCGGCGGCGGCGGGCCCGCGGGGCGCGGGGTCAGGGCTCGCGGCTGAGATCGTAGAGCGCGTAACCGGCGAGCAGGTTGGGCGCGGTGCGGCAGGGGTCGCGCCAGTTGCCGGCGAGGTGGGCGCGGCGCTGGATGGTGATGCCCTTCACGGCGCAGAAATGCTCGAAGTCGGCGATCGTGACGGGATTGGCCGGGCGGCTCTCGAACCACTCGGTGGTGTAGACCTCGTTGCGGATCTTGCGGCCGCTGACGAGGGCGTTGAGCCGGTTTTTCCAGAAGCCGTGATTCACGAAGCCGACGGTCAGCGAGCGGCCGACGCGCAGCGCTTCCATGATCACCGTGGTGGGGTCCGCGAGTTCCTGGACGGTGCGGGAGCAGATCACGCGGTCGAAGTGCCGGCCGGGAAACGCCCGCATGAACGCGGTCATGTCGCCCTGATATGCGGCGAGGCCGCGGCGGACGCACGCGGTGATCCGGGTGAAGTCGAGGTCCACGCCGACGGCGGAGACCTTCTTGGTCTGCACGAGGTAATCGAGGAGGGCGCCCTGGCCGCAGCCGAGGTCGAGCACGCGGGTATTGGGCTCCACCCAGTCACCGATGATCTGCATGTCGACGGTGCGTTTCTCGACCGTGCCGGGGCCGCGCGGCCGGTTCACCGGGAGGGCGCGGGGCTCAGATGCTGTAGTCGAAGACATACGGCTGGTCGCGTTCGAGAAATGCGCGGACGAGGGAGTAGAGTTCCTCGGATTCGAGCAGGAAGGAGTCGTGGCCGAGGTCGGTGGTGAGCTCGGCGTAGCTGGCGCGTTTGCCGGCGCGGAGCAAGGCGAGGGCGAGCGCGCGGTTCTGCTCGGGCGGGAAGAGCCAGTCGCTGGTGAAGCCGACGACGAGCGTCTCGGATTCCACCTGGGCAAACGCGGCCTCGAGCGAGCCGTAATCCTGCGCGAGGTCGAACTGGTCGAGGGCGCGCGTGATGTAGAGATACGTGTTGGCGTCGAAGCGGTTGATGAAGCTCTGGCCCTGGTGGCGGAGGTAGCCTTCGACTTCGAACTGGGCGTCGAACGTGTAGGCGTCGAGGTGTGCGCCTTCCTTTTTCCGGCGGCCGAACTTCCGGTCCATGCTGGCGTCGGAGACGTAGGTGATGTGGGCCATCATGCGCGCGATCGCGAGGCCGACGCGCGGGCCGCCGTCCTTCGGGTAGTCGCCGTGGTTCCAGGCCGGGTCCTGCATGATGGCCTGGCGGCCGACCTCGTTGAACGCGATGGCCTGGGCGCTTTCGCGGCCGGTGGTGGCCATGGCGATGACGCGGCGGATGAAGCGCGGATACTCGATGGCAAAGAGCATCGCGAGCATGCCGCCCATGGAGCCGCCGATGACGGCATGGAGTTCCACGACGCCGAGGTGCTCGAGCAGGAGCTTCTGGGCGCGGACCATGTCGCGGATCGTGACGAACGGGAAAAGGATGCCGTAGGGCCGGCCGGTCTCGGGGTTGAGCGACGAGGGGCCGGTGGAGCCCTGGCAGCCGCCGAGGACGTTGGCGCAGATGACGAAGAAGCGGCGGGTATCGACGGCCTTGCCGGGGCCGATGAGGTTGTTCCACCAGCCGGGTTTGCGGTCGGTGGGCGAGTGCCAGCCGGCGCAGTGGTGGTCGCCGCTCAGCGCGTGGCAGATGAGGATGACGTTATCGCGCGTGATGTTGAGCGTGCCGTAAGTCTCGTAGCGGAGCGTGAAGCCGGGGATGACCTGGCCGCTTTTGAACGTGAAGAGCTTCTGGTGGACGAAGTCGCGCGGCGCGACCAGGCCGACGTCGCCCGGCGCGAGATGTCTCGGCGGTGCGGCCGTGGCGGGCGGAGGCGCGACTTCGACGTCGTCGGTCATGGGCGGAGTCGGGCCAAGGAATCACCGCGGCCCGGGTGACGCAAGTAACCGCTGAGTTATGACGGGGGCCGCGGCGCGGAGTATTATTCGGCGATATCCTCGTTGGAGAACACCATCTGCACGTCGTCGAGCTCCTCGAGGGCATCGTGGAGTTTCTCGAGCGTGGCGGTGGTGCCGGGATCGGCGACGGGGACCGTGGTGGTCGGGATGTAGGCGATTTCGGCGCTGTCGGGCTTGATGCCCTTCTGTTCGAGCGCGGCGGAGACCTTGTCGAAGGCGTGGATATTGCAGCGGACTTCGTAGCCCTGGTCGCTGGCGATGACGTCGTCGGCGCCGGCTTCGAGGGCGATCTCCATGAGGGCGTCTTCGGCGATCTTGTCTTTGGCGACGAGAAACTGGCCGGCGTGGAGAAACTGGAAGGCGACGGCGCCGGAGCTGGCGAGATTGCCGCCGTGTTTGGCGAAGGCGGAGCGGACGTCCTGTGCGGCGCGCTGCTTGTTGTCGGTGGTGACCTTCACGACGAAGGCGACGCCGGCGGGGCCGTAGCCCTCGTAGGTGATCTCCTCGAAGACGACGCCGGGGAGTTCGCCGGTGCCCTTCTTGATCGCGCGGTCGACGTTGTCGGCCGGCATGTTGGCGTCGCGGGCCTTGAGGAGAAGCGTGCGGAGCCGGGCGTTGCCGGCCGGATCACCGCCGCCGGATTTGGCGGCGAGGGTGATGTCGCGGGAGAGGCGGGAGAACACCTTGCCCTTGCGGGCGTCGGTGACGGCTTTGAGCCGTTTGACTTTGGACCATTTGTTGTGGCCGGCCATCTGCGCGGGGGGAGTTGGAAATTCCGGGAGTCTGGAGCCGTGAGCTGAGAGTCTAGAGCAGGAGGCGGTGAGTGGTCGGAGGAGGTGGGGTGGTTCGGGCTCCGGACTCCGGGCTCAAAGCTCCGGCGATGACGGCGCTCACTTCTTCTTCGGCGTGACGTTCTTCACCGGCTTTTTGCCCCAGAACGTGCTCGTGGTCGCCGCGGCGGTGCCGGCACCGACGGGGCCGGGGTCATCCTTCATGCGGTTGATGACGAGCTGCTGCACGATGGTGAAGAGGCCGTTGATGAAGGAGTAGAGCGAGAGGGCGCAGGAGAAGTTGTAGCAGAACAGGGTGAAGATGTAGGGCATGATCTTCATCATCTTCATCTGCATGTTGTCGACCGAGGGGGTCGGCGTGATGTGCATCTGAATCACCATCGTGGCGCCCATGAGGATCGGCATGATGTTGAGCGGCAGGATGCCGAACAGGACGGCGACGGTGTCGGTCGAGGAGAGGTCGGGGGCCCAGAGGAACGGCTGGAAGCGCAGCTCGGCGGCGCTCTGCAGCATGGTGAAGAAGCCCATGAAGAAAGGGATCGTCACGAGGATCGGGAAGCAGCCGCCGACGGGGTTCACGCGGTGCTTCTTGAAGAGCTCCATCGTGGCCTGCTGCTGTTTCTGGGGATTATCCTTATATTTCTCCCGGATCTCCTGCATCTCGGGCTGCAGTTTCGCCATGCGTTTGGCGGACTTGGAGGCGGCGAGGGTGAGGGGGATGAAGAGGGTCTTGAGGATGAGCGTGGTGAAGATGATCGCGACGCCCCAGTTGTGGGTGAAGCCGTGGAGCCACGTCATCAGCGTGAGCAGGATCTGGCTGAAGAATTTGAAGAAGCCGAAGTCCATGATCTTGTCCTGGTCGGCTTTGAAGGCGTCGGTGTTGGCGAGGCGGCGGTATTCCTTGGGTCCGACGTAGAGGGAGCCGCCGAGCTTCACGTCCTTGCCGGCTTCGATGGCCTTGATGTCGAACTGCGCGACGCCGGTGATGCCGTAGGCGGAGATGTCTTCGTCGTGGTGGTTGGCCAGGAGCTTCACGCGGCGGCTCACGAGTCCGGAGGCGGGTTCGTCGCCCGTGAGGATGGCGGTGAAGAACTGATTCTTGACGGCGGTCCAGGTGAGCGAGCCCGAGGTGGTAAGATACGGCACGGCGCCGTGGCCGCCGAAGAGGCCGAAGAAGCCGCTGCTGGGCTCGAGGTCGGAGCGGGGGATGAAGTTCTGATCGCTGCCGTTGGAGTAGCCGGTCTTCAGCTGGAGGCCGGGATCGCTGACGGTGGGAGCGGCGGTGCCGAGTGCGAGGGAGACGCGGACCGGCGGCGCGGTTTGGTCGGTGAGATTGCGGAACGTCGTCTCGTGCCGGATCTGATAGGGGTCGGATTTGTCGCCCTTGCTCGGCGCGAGGGTATAGCGGCGGGTGACTTCGAGGCGGTTGTCGAGGACGCGGCGGAAAACGACTTCGTTGGCCGTGACGGAGACGCGTTCGTAGCGGGCGGTGCGGTCGAGGCCCGGATAGTCGACGAAGGCGAGCATCGGGTCCGCGTGGCGGGCGTTGAAGACGAAGGGCGCGTCGCCGCCGAGTTTCTCGGGATAGACCAGGCGTTTCGTTTTCTCGTCGCGTTTGACGAGCGCGACTTCGAGCAGCGCGCCGCCGGAGTCGGTGAAGCGGGCCTCGATGAAGTCGTTGGCGAGCTTGGTGACAGTGGCGTCGGCGGCATCGCGGACGACCGAGGCGAAGGCGGCATTTGTCGGCGCGGAGGCGGGTGCGGCCGCGGGCGTGGCGGCGGTGGCGCCGGGAGCCGGTTGTCCGTCGGGAGTCTTGGCGGCGGCCGCGGGGGGCGTGCCCGGGGCGGCGGCGGGAGGAGGGGCGGAGGGCGGCGGCGGGGTCGGACGCGGAGCGAAGAAGAGGACCGCGAAGGCTGCGACGAGCAGCACGGCGCCGATGGTGAAATTCTTTTTGTCCATTACGCGGAAAGTCGGGCGGAGGGTGGTGGGAAAGAGGCGCGGGTGCAGCGTGGCGCGGCACGGGGCGGGACCGGATCGAAGCCGCCCGGGTGCAGCGGCGTGCACTTCACCAGTCGCAGCGCGGCGAGAGCGATGCCGCGGAGGGCGCCGTGCGTCTGGATCGCCTCGGCCGCGTAGTGCGAGCAGGTGGGATGAAACCGGCAGCCGCAGCGCCCCAGGGTGATGACCGGCAAAGCGGGCGAAAGGGTGCGCTGGTAGAGGCGGATGAGCAGCACGAGGGCCCGGGCGGGCAGTTGGCGCAGTGCGTTCCGGGCGCGGGCGCCGGCGGGCAGAGGCTCAAGGTGGCCGGACGCGGAGCTCACGATTTCGATTGGGCGATCTGCGTGCACGCGTCGCTGAAGCGGCGTTGCAACTCCGGGAGTTCGGTCGTGGTCGCCGCGGCGCGGGCAATCAGGAGCAGATCGCAACGCGCCGGCACGAGGTGCTGCTGCTGACGGAAGATTTCGCGGAGGCGGCGTTTGGCGCGGTTGCGGAGCACGGCGTGTCCGACTGCGGCAGTGGAAGCGATCACGCAGACGCGCGGGTGATCGGCCGGGACGATGCCGGAAGAGGCAGGGCCTTCCGGGGCACTGGCGGGCGGGGCGGCGGGTGCGCGGCGTTTCCACCAGACGGTGAACGCGCGGCAATCCAGCCGGCGGCCCTGCTCGCGGACGGCACGAATGTCGGTTTGCCGCCGCAGATGCTGCTCAGGGCGGAAACGCATGGGCCGTCGCGGCGGACGTGGGAAACTCGACGGGTGGGCAGTCGTGGGGACGGACCGCGGAATCAGACGACCGTCAGGCGCTTGCGACCCTTGGCACGACGGGAGGCGATGACCTTGCGGCCGCCCCGGGTCGCCATGCGGGCGCGAAAACCGATCTTGCGGGCGCGTTTCTTGCGATGCGGGCGGAATGTTGGCTTCATGATGTTTAAAGAAAAAGAGGGTCATCTGTGCCTGAGCGCAAGGGGAGCTGTCAAGCAGTGAGCCGGCAACCTCCCGTGACCCCCGGCGGAGGTGCTTTGGGCAGCCAGCGGCCCGGCGCGCGCGGTCGGAGCGGGCTAGGGGTTGCGGGCGGCGCGCAGGAACTCGATCAGGTCGAGCAATTCGGCCGGTTGCAGGAGGGTTTCGAATGCCGCGGGCATGGCGGAGACCGGTGACGGGGAAACAGTAGCGACCTCCGCGGCCGGAACTATGGTGTCGAGGCCGGTGGTGGGATCGGTGAGCGTGTGGTGCAGGGAGCCCGGACGGTGGTTGAGGCCGGATTTCGTTTCGCCGGATTTGAGGGTGAGGGAGGTGAGGCGGAATGCCGGGTCGATGTTGCGGCTGGGATCGAGGATGTCTTCGACCAGGCGGGCGACGGTCCGGGCGCTGCTGCCGTCGAGCGACGGACCGAGCGTGCCGCCCGTATCGCGGAAACGGTGACACGCGGCGCAGTGTTGCGTAAAGAGGGCGGCGCCCCGGGTGAGGTCGGCGCGATGGGCGCCGGCGGAGGCGAGCCGCTGGGTGATCACGGCATCGAGGCGGGCGTCCTCGTCGGGCAAGTCGCGCGTAAGCTGTGCGGCGCGCGTGCGCAGGGCGGCGGCGCGGGCGGCGAAGGCGAGTTCGACGTGGCGGTGCCGCAGCAGCTGCGGACGGACGCGACCGGCGGCGGCGAGGTCGAGGAGATCGGCGGCGCCGGCATCGCTTTTGGCCAGCGCGGTGGCGAGCGCGACGGCGAGGTCGGCGGGTGCGGTGGTGAAGGTAGCGGCGAGTGCCGACCTTGCGGCGGGGGTCGAGGGGGCGGTGCCGAGGATCTCCGCGGCGGCACGGCGCAGCGCGACGGAGGCGTCGGGGCGCGTGAGGGCGGAGACGGCGAGCTCCGTGGTGAACGCTTCCTTGGGGTCGAGGGTGCGGAGGGCGGCGATCCGCTGGGGGTCGCGCGTGGCAGGGGCGGATGCGAGCTCGCGCAGGGCGGCCGAGACCGCGGGGATGGGCAGCGGCTTGAGCGCGGCGATGGCGCGGAGGGCGAGGGCGCCGTCGCGTTCGCGCAGGGCGCCGATCAGTTCGCGTTCCAGCCAGTCCTGCACGTCGGCGGGCAACGGGTGGACGGGTTTGGCCGCGACGGCGGCGAGGCCTTCGGCGAAGGCGAGGCGTTGGGCGCGCGGCGCGGCGCCGAGTGCGGCGATCACCGGGGGCAGCGAGGCGAAGCGTGCGGGGGGAAGGTGAAGGACGGCGTGGCGGGCGAATTCGCCGGCGCGCGGGCCGGCAAATTTCGTGCGCTGGAGGTGATCGAGGAGAAACTCCGCGGCGGCCGGCGTGGGCACGGCGAGCGAAAGCTCGGCGAGGGCGAGGTCGGCGGCGGGGGAGTTCTTCGGGGCCGAGGCGAGCAGGCGGGCGAAGTCGGCGGAGTCGGCGCGGAGCAGGTGTGGTTTGAGCGCGAGCCGGAGGGCGTAGGTGAGCTGGGTGTCGTAGTCGGGCGCGGCGAGCAGGAGCCGGAACAGCAGATCGGAACTCCCCGGGTCCGGAATCCGGGCGAGGATCGCGGCCGCCGCGCGCCAGGTGTGCAGGTAGGCGGTGCGGTCCGGGAGATCGGCGAGTGCGGAATGCACGAATTCCGGCGGCACGCCGGGGCGCTCGGCGAGCACGCGGAGCGCGGCGACGGCGACATCGCTGTCGAGGCGGTCGAGCGCACGGCGGAGCAACGCATCGTCGGCGCGGCCGAGGCGTTCGAGAAGGTGGATGTGGGCGAGGGCGGGCGTGGCGTCGGACGTCGGGGCGTTGCCCGCCACGAGGCGGGTGGCGGCGGTATGAAGATCGGGGGCGGCGCTGGCGGCATCCGGACGGACCATGAGTTCGCCGGCGGCGAGCGAGCGCACGACGAGATTGGGATCGGCGAGCGCGGGGACGAGCTGCGGCGTGGGAAGGCGGGCGAGATTCGGGAGCGCGGGAGGCGGCACCGTGCCGTCGAGGCCGCGCCACACGATGCGCCAGATGCGGCCGTGGGTGCGGTCGCGGGCGGGATGGGTGAGCGGGGCCTCGTAGTGGCCGATGATGGGATTGTAGAAGTCGGCGATCCAGAGCGCGCCGTCGGGGCCGAGTTTCACCTGCACGGGGCGGAAGGCGGGATCGTCGCTGACGAGGAAGTCGGGCTGGCGGGCGGCGAGCGGGGTGGAGCCGCGCCACTCGAGGCGGGTGCGGTTGATGCGGCGGGTGACGGGATTGCCGTTGAAGAGGTTGTCGTGGAACTCGGCGGGATACTGCGCGGCGGAGTAGTGCGCGATGCCGGCGATGGCGGATGAGCCGTGGTCGTTGGTGGTGATCGGCGGGCCGTAGCCGAGGCCGTCGTGCTCGCGGCCGAGGCCGATGCCCTCGTAGTAGCCGCCGGGAATCAGCAGGTAGACGGGTTTGGAGTGGGAGTCGGCGGTGTAGAGGTCGCCGCGGGGATCGAAGGCGAGGCCGTAGGGATTGGTCTGGCCGCGGACGTGGAGCTGGAACTCGGAGCCGTCGGGACGGAAGCGGTAGGTGGCGCCGCTGGTCACGACGGTGGTGCGGCCGGTGCGGTCGCGGACCTCGCTGACGTTGGCGTATCCGTGGGTGCCATACACCCAGCCGTCGAACCAGAGCCAGTAGCTGGAGGACATGCCGTGGGTGTCCTTGAAGCCGAACCCGTCGTAGAGTTTCTCGCGCCGGTCCGCGCGGCCGTCGCCGTCGGTATCGGTCAGGCGCCAGATGGCGGGGATGGAGAACACGAGGACCGAGTCGCCCGCTGCTCCGGGTGCCCGCGGGAGCGGGAGCACGCCGATGGGGATATTGAGCCCGTCGGCAAACGTCGTGACGCGGCGGGCACGGCCGGTGGCGGGATCGAAGTCCGAGAGGACCCGCACGGTATCGGTGCCGTGTTCGGCGGGCGGGGGCGGAGTGGCGGCGGCGCGGAAGGCGAGGTTGTTGTCGTCCCAGTTTTTCTGGAACGACGCGATGGGTGCGCCGAGGGCGTCGCGCCGGGCGGGCCAGGGGTAAAGGGAGGAGCCGGTGACCCAGAGGCGGCCGGCGGCGTCGAAGGCGAGGTTGAACGGCTTCTGCAGGTCGGGCTCGGCGGCGACGAGCTGGATCGCGAAGCCGGGCGGGAGCCGGAAGCGGGCGCGGGATTCGGCGGCGGGGAGGAGGCGGGTGTCGGGGTTGTCGCCGCGTTGCGGATACGCGGTGGGGGCGGCGACGAGGGCGACGGCGAGGAGGGCGAGCCGGCGGTGGACGGCGCGGAGGAGCGGGGGCATGGCGCGGCGGGCGAGGCGGGGGATCAACGGCCGGCGCGGCGGCCGGCGGGGCGGATATTGGCGCGAAGCTCGTCGTAGAACGCCTGCGCGGCGGGCAGCAGGCGCGCGGCGACTTCGGGATGTTGTTTCAGGCGGTCGAACTTCTCGCCGACGTCGTTGTGCAGGTCGTAGAGCTCGGCGGCGGCGAGGCGGTGTTCCGTGACGGTGACCGTGAGTTTCCAGCGTTCGTCGCGGAGGGCGCGATACTGCACGGCGGCGGGCTGGGCGCTGCCGCCGAGGTAGTGGAAGTGTTCGTGCGGACTGCGTGCGCTGGTGCCGCTGAGGAGCGGCCAGAGATCGCGGCCGTCGAGGGTGCGGTCGGTCGGGAGTGCGGCGCCGGCGAGACGGGCGGCGGTGGGGAGGAGGTCGAAGTTGGCGGCGACGGCATCGGTGCGGCGGCCGGCGGGAATATGGCCGGGCCAGCGGAAGATGGCGGGCACGCGGACGCCGCCTTCCCAGGTCGAGCCCTTCCCGTCGCGGAGCGGACCGGCGGAGCCGCCGTCGATGCCGTATTGGAGCCAGGGGCCGTTGTCGGAGGTGAAGACGACGAGCGTGCGTTCGTCGAGGCCGAGTTCGCGCAGCCGGGCCATGATCCGGCCGACGCTCCAGTCGATCTCCATCATGACGTCGCCGTAGAGTCCGCGGCGGGATTTGCCGGCGAATTTCTCCGACACGAACAGCGGCACGTGCGGCATGTTGTGCGCGAGGTAGAGGAAGAAGGGCCGGTCGCGCTGGGCGGAGATGAATTCGAGGGCGGCTGCGGTGTAGCGGGTCGTGAGCTGGCGCTGGTCGGGGTTGTTTTCGACGATGCGGTCGTCGCGCATGAGCGGGAGATCGTTGGGAAAGCCGCCGCCGGGCGGGTAGGGCCGGCCCTGGCCGGCGAAGCCGGTGTAGGCGGCGCGTTCGCGCGTGGCGCGCATGAGGGCGTCCTCGTTTTCCCGCGCGGGCATGTTGGGGTGGTAGCGCCACATGTCGTTGGAGAACGGGAGGCCGAAGAAGCGCTCGAAGCCCTGGCGCGTGGGGAGAAATTCGGGGGCGTCGCCGAGGTGCCATTTGCCGACCATCATGGTGGCGTAGCCGGCGGAGCGGAGGAGTTCGGCGAGGGTGATCTCGGCGGGGTTGAGGCCGAAGGCGGAGTTGGGCGCGGGATTGCGGGCGTGATTCACGCGGGTCGCGTAGCAGCCGGTCATGAGCTGTGCGCGCGACGGACCGCAGAACGGCGCGGCGTAAAAGCTGGTGAAGCGGATGCCCTCGGCCGCGAGGCGGTCGATGTGGGGCGTCTCGAGGTTGGGCGAGCCGTAGCAGCCGAGGTCGCCCCAGCCCTGGTCGTCGGTGAAGATGACGATGACGTTGGGCTTGGGCGGGGTGATCGCGGCCGACGCCGCAGCGGCGAAGGCGAAGAGGAGGGGCAGCCACTTCATGGTGCCGGCGACGGTAGAGAGAACGCGGCGGGAATCACGGCGCAAAATTTCCGTGCGCGTCCTGGAGCGCAGCGCGACGGCGGGCGGATGGCGACTGGCAACGAGGCGCGTCTGTGCCACGGTGGGGTATGCGCATCGCGGTGATTTCCGACACGCACGACAAGTTTCCGGAGACTTTGCCGGAGCGCCTGCGCGGCGCGGACGAGATCTGGCATCTGGGCGACGTGTGCGCGCCGGACACGCTGGTGGAGTTCGAGCAGCTCGGCGTGCCGCTGCGCGTGGTGATGGGCAACTGCGACGCGTATCCGTGGCCGCTGACGCTCGATCTCACGCGGCTGGGCCATCGTTTCCGGCTGGTGCACATCCCGCCGCGCACGGTGCCGAAAGGCGTGGACTTTGTGCTGCACGGCCACACGCACGTGCCGCGCGACGAGACCGATCCGCCGGGTGTGCGCTGGCTGAATCCGGGCTGCATCACGCGGCCGAACCGCGGTGCGCCCGCGAGTTTCGCGTGGCTGACGGTGCGGCGTGATGCGGCGCCGGAGTGGGAGTTGGTGCGGTTGTAGGCGCGGGCCAACCGCCGGCGATTTTCCCCGTGAATCCCAAGTCCCTGCCCAACCTGCTCAGCGCGACGCGCATCGCGCTGATGCCGGCCGTGCTGATGGTGGCGATCGGGGGCTCGCGCTTCTGGTTCGTGGTGCTGGTGGCGGCGTCGCTCGCGACGGACGCGCTCGATGGCTTCTTCGCGCGGCGCTACAACGCGTTCACGGATTTCGGCCGCAAGTTGGACAGTGCGGCGGACTACGTGACGATGGCGGTGGGGCTTTCGGGGATCGCGCTGCTGTGGCCGGACATCGTGCGGCGGGAGCTGGCGTGGGTGGCGACGGGGCTCGGGGCGTTTTTCGCGGTGGTGGTCTACGGCTTCGTGCGGCTGGGGCGGGCGCCGTGCTATCACACGTGGCTGACGAAGATCGGCGTGATCGGCTGCGCGTTGTCGCTGATTCCGCTGCTCGCGGGGTGGACGGCGGTGCCGTTTCATGGGGCGATCGTGACCTTGATCGCAGCGGGCGCGGAGGAGATCGCGATCGCGATGCTGGTGCCGTGGCACGAGGGCGAGATCGCGGGCGTGTGGCGGGCGTGGCGGCTGCGGCGCGAACGGCGGGAGCGGGAAACGCTGCCGCGGTGAAGCGGTCGGATGACGGCTGGGGCGAATCCCGGGCGGCGGGCTGGATCCGCTCGGCCGCGCGGAGCGGAGCGTGGCCGGCGACAAGACGCTGGCGCCGCGGCCCCGAATCCGTTCACTGCGGCCTGTGAGTCACGAGGAGCAACAGGCGATGTTCGATCTGTTCCCGCCGCAGGCGGGCGTGCACCGGATGCCGCCGGCGGCGGAGGCGCGCAGCGAGCGCCGCGAGCCCCGGGTGGAGCCGCGCGCGGTGCCGCGGGCGGGCGAGATCGTTTTCGAGCGGAGCAGCCGGGCGCGGAATTACCGGCTCACGCTGCGGCGCGACGGGACGGCGGTGGCGACGATTCCGTTGCGCGGCTCGGAGCGGGAGGCGTTGCGTTTCGTCGAGCAGCATCGCGAGTGGCTGGAGCGGGCGCGGGAGCGGCAGAAGCGCCGGCCGCGGGCGGCGGAGGTGTGGACGGTCGGCACGCATGTGCTGTGGCGCGGGGAGCTGACGGAGATCCGGGTGGCGTCGGCGCCGGCCGAGCTGGCGACGTTGCCGTTGCCGGAGGCGTTTGGCGCGGCGCCCGCGCCGGCGAAGCCGCAGGTGTGTCTCGCGGCGGATGTGTTTCGCGTGCCGCGATTCGACGGCGACCTGCGGCCGACGCTCGAGGCGCATTTTCTGCGCCGCGCGAAGATCGAGCTTCCGGCGCGCACGTGGGAGCTGGCGGCGGTGACGGGCGTGGAAGTGAAGCAGGTGACGGTGCGGAACCAGCGTTCGCGCTGGGGCTCGTGTTCGGCAAACGGCACGATCTCGCTCAACTGGCGGCTCGTGCAGACGCCGGAGTTTGTGCGCGACTACATCATCCACCACGAGCTGATGCACCTGCGGGAGCTGAACCACTCGGATCGTTTCTGGGCGCGCGTCGAGGAAGTGTGCCCGGGCTGGCGCGAGGCCGAGGCGTGGATCAAGCGCAACGGGGCGCTGGTGGGGCTTTGAAGAGCGGCCGAGGGTGGGGTCGAGAGGCGAGAGCGGAGAGTCCGCAGCTCGACGAAGGAGCGGACGGGGCAGCGCGGCGGGCGGCCCGGGGAACGGACGCGCGGTAGATTCCCGCCGATTCGGGAAAACCGCCGATGAGGAGAATGCGGCGGAAGGAAAGTTACCGCCAGTCGATGAGCTCGACTTCGAAGATGAGCGTGGCCTTGGGCGGGATTTTGCCGCGCGTGCCTTTTTCGCCGTAGGCGAGCCAGTGCGGGACGATGAGGGTGCGTTTCTCGCCCTTCTTCATCTCGAGAAATGCCTCGTCCCAGCCCCGGATCACGGCGCCGGTGCCGACGCGGAACGTGAACGGCACGCCGCGGCGGTAGGAGCTGTCGAACGGGGTGCCGTCGAGGAGGCGACCGTCGTAGTGGCAGATGATCTCGGCGCCGATGGTGGGCTTGGCGTCACCGCTGCCGGGCGCGCGCACAACGTAGCGGAGGCCGCTCGAGTGTTTGTGCGCGGTGGGATACTGCTGGAGGATCACCTGCTCGTCGTCGGCGGTCCACTGCGGCTGTTTCTTGTTCAGCGCTTCGCGCATGGCGCTGTTGATCGGGCGTCCGGGGTTTTCGCGCCAGAGGAGGCCGGAGCGCGTGACGAGCGCGATGGTGCCGAGGAGGACGGCGAGCAGCAGCAGGTAGAAGACGTTGCGCATGAAAAAAAGCGGTCTGACGCGATTACGGAGGCGGGGGTAATTGGCAAATCGGGAGCGGTGGCATTAGCGGGCGCGCGGTGGTCGATCAGCGCTCCAACCGGAAGATCAGCTGGTCGAGCAGCGCGTCCGTGTGGACCTTGAGCCGCTGGTTTTTCGGCAGCGGGCGGTCGGCGGGTGCGGCGCGCTGCTGGCGTGCGAATTCGGCGTCGCCGGCGGCGGCGACGGATTTCAGAAAGGCTTCCTTCACCTCGTGCATGCGGCCGCTGCGCGTGAACTCGGCGGCGTTGCCGGGCTCGCCGACGAAGGCGGACGTGGAGCCGTCCCCGAGCCAGATGCGCCACTCGGCTTCGTCGGCGAAATACGCGACCACGGCGCCGCGCTCGGCGGTGCCGAACTTCGAGGCGAGGCCGCGCATGAAGGCGCCGGGCTGGGCGTCTTCCGCGGCGGTGGGCGAGCGGGCGAAGAGCCGGGCGACGATGCGGAGGCCGGTGGCGCGCTCGATGTTGGCGAGCTTGTAGTTGAAATACTTCGCGCGCGCGGGCTCGGTCGGGAGCAGGCCGGTCGGATCGTCGAAATGCGCGGCGGGGCCCGGCTCGGGTTTCGCGGACGGCAGGGCGGCGTAGGTGCGGGCCTGGGCGCGGCGCGCGGCGAGCGTGGTGTCGTCGGCGACGAACGCCCGCGCGGCGGCGCCGAGGCGGAGGATCTTCACCGTCATGGTATCGCCCTGCCGGACCTGGGGCAGCACCTCGAGTCCGCGGACGACGTGGCCGAAGACGGTGTGGAGGTAATTGAGGCGATTCGTTTCGCGCAGCGTGATGAAGAACTGGCAGCCGTTGGTGTCGGGGCCGTTGTTGGCCATCGAGAGGATGCCGGCGCGGTCGTGGCGCAGGCCGGGCTGCACTTCATCGGGGATGGTGTAGCCGGGGCCGCCTTTGCCGGTGCCGTCGGGGTCGCCGCCCTGAATGACGAAATCGGGGACGACGCGGTGAAACGTCAGGCCGTCGAAGAAAGGTTTGCGCGGAGCGGGTCCGAGCGTGCCCTCGGCGAGGCCGACGAAGCTCGTGACGGTGACGGGCGTGCGCGCAGCAGTGAGTTCGCAGACGATCGTGCCGCGTGGCGTGACGATCTCCGCGTAGAGTCCGTCGGGGAGGCCGGTCGACGCCGGTGCGGCGGGCGCGACGCCGGGGCGCGCGAGGACGAGCAGGGCGAGCGTGACGAGAATCAGGCGCAGCATGGCGGCACGCTGCGCGGGGCGCGGGGCGCCCGCAAGACCGCGGGCGGGGCTGGCCGGTCAGCCGGTGCGCGGCGTGCCGCGACCGGCGGAGCCGTTCAGGGCAGGAACGAGCAGATGTATTCGCAGAGGCCGGACTTCACGGCGATGGTGAAGCCGCTCTTGGCGGGCACATCGAAATACGTGCCGGCACCGTAGGTCTGCGTGGCGGTCTTGCCGTCGAGGGTGACGGTGCATTCGCCGGCGACGATCTCCATGCGCTCGGCGGCGTCGGTGCCGAAGTGATACGAACCCGGGCGGATGAGTCCGAGGGTTTTCTTGGCGCCGTCCGGGAGGAGGACGGTGTGGCTGACGACGTTGCCGTCGAAATAGACGTTGGCCTTGGTGTGGACGGTGACGCCGGTGAACTGCTTGGGAAGCGACGACATGGGAGGAGCGTGATGGGGAGGGCGTCGCGGCGTGGCAAGCGCGGCGTCGGCGGTTGAAGTTTGGAGACCCGGCGGGGTGCCGGCCGGGAAATCGCGGCCGCGATCGCGACGCGGAAATCCCCGGGGTGCAGAGGGCCGGCCGCCCGGCGATCAGGGGATGGCGATTTCGCCGCCGACCTTGAGGGCGCCGCCGCCGAGGAGCGAGGGGTTGGCCTCGTAGATGGTGCGCCAGCGCGTGGGGGTGCCGTAGTAGCGCTGGGCGAGGCTTTCGAGGGTATCGCCGGTGCGGACGACGTGCTTGCGGGGCGCGGGAGCGCTGGTGGAGGGCGAATCGGGCGGCGCGGCGGGCGTGGCCGGGGCGTCCTTCCGCAGGCGCTCGGTGTTGAGGCGCAGTTCGGCGGTGGGCGAGGCGTCGGCCGGCGGGGCTTTGGCGATTTGAAGGCCGGCGGCGTTGCTGGAGTTGGCTTGGGAGATGACGGTGCCGAGCTGGGCGCGGAGGGATTCGGAGGAGCGCTCGGCGCGGAGGCGGGCTTCCTTCTGGGCGAGGAGCTCGGAGTTGAGCTGGGAGAGGGCGGCCTGGGCATCGTTCAGGCCGGCGGTGGCGGTGTTGAGCTGGGAGGCGAGGGTGGCGTTCTCGACCCGGGCGCGATCGATCTCGAGGCGGAGGCGGGCGTTTTCGGCCTTCATCTCGGTCTGCGAGCGGAGGGCGGCGGCGAGTTTCTCCTCGATCTCTTTCTGGGAGGCGGAGGTTTCGCGGGAGCTGCGCTCGGCCTGGAGCTTGGCGTAGCTGTCGCGGAGGGTGGTGAGTTCGCTGGTCGCCTCCTTCAGGCGGGCCGCGATCTCGGTGATGTTGCCGGCGGCGGGAGCGCTGCCGGTGCGTTCCAGCGCGATGCGGAGCGTCTCGGTCTCGCGGCGGGCGAGCACGAGTTCCTGTTTCAGGATTTTGTTTTCGGTTGCGAGATTCGTGAGGGTCTCGGCGGTCTTCGCATCGCCGCCCATTGCGGTGGTGCGTTCGGGCAGGCGGCCGAAATGGACCACGCCGCATCCGGAGAGGAGGAGTGAGAGAGCGGCGAAGGAGGCGGCGCAGGCGAGGCGCATCGGGTTGAACAAGAGTTTTTCCGCGGCGCGAGCAAGCTCCGGAACGCGGCGGGCGCTTGGGCAAATGGCGCGGACAGTCGGGGCGGAGGCTGCGCCGGAGCCGGCTACGGGATGCGCAGCGTGCGGCCGATCACGAGATTGTTGCTCTCGCCCAGCACATCGCGGTTGGCGGCGAGGATGTCGCCCCAGCGGGACGGTGTGCCGTAGTATTGGTTGGAGATTTTCGCGAGGGTGTCGCCACTGGCGACGACGTGCACGCGGCCGCTGGTGGCCTCGGTCTTGGTGGCGGCGGGGCGGGGTGCGGTGGAGGTGACGAGGGTGGCGCTGACGCCGCTCGGGCGGACGATGACGCCGTTGGCGTTGGGGGCGACGGTGATGGCAGCCGGCACGACCACGGCCTCGGGGCGGGTGGGTGAATCGGTCTGGGTGAGGCGGGCCTTGAGGCGGTTGTTCTCCTCGGTGAGGGACGCGACCTGGGTCTGCGCCTGGCGGAGTTGTTCGCGGACATCGGAGCCGACGGCTTCGGCGGGTGCGGCTTTGGCGGCGGCGAGTTGCTGGGCGAGTTCGGCGCGGACGGCTTTCAGCTGGACGTTCTCCTCGCGGAGCGTGGCTTCGGCGCGGCGGGAAGTTTCGAGCTGGGCCTCGAGATTCGCGAGATCGGGGGTGGCGGCGCGGGACTGGAGTTTCTGCAGGAGCTCGGTGCGTTCGGCGGTGAGGGCGTCGACTTTGCCCTGGGCCACTTCGAGCTGGTGCTTGAGCGAACTGGTCTCGGCGGCGTGCTCGGCGACGATGGAGCGGGCGTCTGCTGCGGCGCCGGTGCGCTGCTGGGCGAGGGCGGAGGAATTGGGGGCGACGTTCTTGAGCTCGGTGCGGAGCGTCAGGGCATCCTGTTCGGCGCGAAGGCGGGCATCTTTCTGGGCGAGGAGATCCTGATTGAGCTGGGTGAGGGCGGCCTGGGCCTGCTCGTTTTTCGCGGTGATGACCTTCACCTGTTCGGTGAGGGCGAGGTTTTCGTTGCGGGTGACCACGACCTCGGTGCGGAGGCGCGAGATTTCCTCCTGAAGCTGGGTGTAGTTGCGCAGGGAGGCGGCGAGTTTCTCCTCGGTCTCCCCGAGCTGGGTGCGGAGGGCGGTGGCCTCGCCGGCGGCGGGTGCGGCGCGGGTGGTCTGCAGTTGGGCGTAGCTGGCGCGGAGCTGGGCGAGATCGCGGCTCGTTTCGTTGAGTTTCTCGACGAGGCGGCGGGAGGTGTCGCCGTCGGCGGCGCGGTTCTCGATCGTCATCCGCAGCGCGTCACCCTGCGCACGGCTGAGGGCGAGCTCCTGTTGCAGCATCTTCTTTTCGAGGCGGAGATCGGAGTTCTCCTTCATCAGCTTGTCGTCGCCGATGACGGTGGCGGTCGGCTGAGGCAGTTTGCCGACATGAACGTAGCCGCAGCCGCCCAGACCGAGGAGGAGAGGGAGGGCAACGAGGGGAACTCTGCGCCGGAGGGGCATCGTTGAAGCGGGTCGAAGATGGACTAGGTCGGATCGGGTGCAACTCCCGGGACGGGTGGGAAACACGAATTATGGGATTCGAAGCACGCGGCCGGCGGTGAGGGAACGCTCGTCGCGGACGACGTCGCGGTTGGCGGCGAGGATATCGGGCCAGCGGTTCGGAGTGCCGTAGTATTGACGGGAGATGGAGGAGAGCGTCTCGCCGTTGGCGACGGTATGGAAGCGGGGCGCGGGAGCCGGAGCGGGCGGCGGGGCGACGGAGGCACGCGCGGGGGAAGTGGCGGGAGCGGCGGTGACTGCGGCGGGTGCGGTGGGCCGGCGGGGTTCGCGTGCGAGGGTGGTAGCGGGGGTCGACGTGCGCGACGGCTCCGCCGGTGTTGCCGGGGCTTGGGCGACGGAGAGAAGCTGCTGGGTGCGCGCCAGCTCCGTCTGGGCGAGGGCGGTGGAGCGTTCGGCGGCGCTGGCGCGGGCGCGGAGGCTGTCGAGCTCGGCGGCGGTGGGTGAAGCGGCGGCGAGTTTCGCGCTGAGGTCGGCGACGCGGGAGCTGAGGGTGTCGCGTTCCTGCGCCAAGGCGGCGGCGTTGCGGCGGGCGAGCGCGAGTTGTTCTTCGGCTTCGCGCTGGGCGGGGGGCGTTTGGCTGGCAGCGGTCTGGCGGGCGGCCTCCTCGCGGCGGAGGGCGCTTTCCGCTTCGGTGGCGCGGCGGGTGAGGGTGGAATTGTCCTGCTCGAGCTGACCGATCCGCGCCTCCCGGTCGCGGGCGGCGGCGGCCTGGTTGCGGAGGGTGTCGAGTTCCCGGTTTGCGGCGGCGAACTGCTCCTGGGTTTCGCGCAGGGAGCGCTGGGCGCGTTCGAGCTCGGCGGGCGAGGGGGCTTGGGCGGCGGCGGCGGCTTTGGCGGAAAGTTCGGTCGCTTGGACCTTGAGGTCATCCCGCTCCTTGGCGACGAGGGCGTAGGAGCGCAGCGAGACGGTGAGTTTTTCCTCGGTGTCAGCCTGGGCGCGGCGGAGAGCGGCGAGTTCATCGCGGGCGGCGATCAGGCCGGCCTGTTGCTGTTCGAGCTGCTGCAGGCGCGAGGCGAGATCCTTGGCGCTGGCAGCTTCCGCGCGGAGTCGGGTGAGTTCGGCGTTGGCCGCGGTCAGCTGCTGGCGGGCGTCGTCGGCGGCGCGGCGGGAGGTTTCAAGTTCGGCGGCGGTCGCGGCGGTGCGGGCGTTTTCGGCGCTGGCGGACTGGGCGGTCTGCTGGGAAAGGCGGTTGCGGAGGGACTCGAGTTCGCCGCGCGTGGTGTCGAGCTGGCCGGCGGTGTTGCGGGCATTGCGGACGGCGTCGGCGAGTGCGGTCTCGAGTTGCCGTTTCTCGGCCTGGAGGGACGCGAGGGACTGCGCGGCTTCGCTGGAGCGGCTGGCGGAGGCGTTGGCGGCGTCGAGCGTGCGCTTGAGCGTGGCGATTTCCTCGAGCTGGGTGCGGCTGGTGGTCTCGGCTGCGGCGAGCTTGGTCTGAAGGTCGGCGACCGAGGCGGAAAGCGCGGCAGTCTGCTGGGAGGCTGCGCCGTTGAGCTGGCCGAGGCGGGTGTTGGCGGCGGCCAGCTCACGGCGGACGTTTTCCAATTCGCGGTTGCGTTCGGCGAGGGCCGTTTCGCTCTGCGAACGCGCGGCGATGGCGTCCGCGGAAGCCTGGGTTGAGGCCTCGAGCTGGCGCTGGGTGCGGGCGATTTCCTCCTTCAGGCTGGCGGCCTGTTGCTGCGTGGAATCGAGCGTGCGGGTAGTGGCCTCGGCGCGCGCGAGGCGGGCGGCGAGGTCGTCGCGTTCACGGGTGATTTTGGCGACGGTGGCATCCTGGGTCGTGGAGTTGCGTGCGGTTTCGGCGGCGCGCTGGGTCAGGGCCCGGACTTCGGCGGCCGATTGCTCGGCGACGGCGAGGGCTTCCTGCAGGCGCGCCTCGGTGGCGGCGAGTTGCTGCTTCGCCTCGGCGAGGGCGCGTTGGGCGGCCTCCTGTTCCCGGCGGCGGGCGGTTTCGGTGTCGGCGAGGGCGGATTTGGCGGGCGCGAGTTCGGCGGCGGCGCGTTGGGCGTCTTCCAGCGCGCGGCGGGCGGCGGCGAGTTCACCGTTGAGCCGGGCGGAGTCCTGGGCGGTGGCGGATTGGGTCTGCCGTGCGGCCGATTGCTCGGCTTCGAGGGTCTCGAGGCGCGCGCGCAGCGTGACCAGCTGGGCTTCCGCCTGGGCGGCGCGGGTGGCGGCGGTCTGAGCACGGGCGGTGGCATCGTCGCGCTCCCGGGCGGCGAGCGTGCCGGCTTCCGCCTGCTGGAGGGCGGCGGCGAGCTGTTCGCGGAGGCGCGCGAGATCGGCGGTGTGTTGTGCGAGCGTGGTGCGGGTGGTGGTGAGTTCCTCGGTCCGGCGGGAGAGATCGGTTTGGGCGGCGGCGAGGGTGCGGTCGCGTTCGGCGAGGGTGGCGGCGTCGCGCGACGCCTGGGCGAGCGATTCGGTGAGGCGGCGGGTCTCGGCCTGGGCTTCGTTGCGGGCGCGGATGGCCGCCTGGAGTTCCGCTTCGAGGGCGGGGAGGCGGGTGGCGAGGCTGGAGGCTTCGGCGGCGGATTTGGTGCCGGCGGCGGCGCGGGCGGCGAGATCCTGCAGCGCGGCCTCGGCGCGGGCGGACGCGGCGAGGGCATCCTGGAGCCGGCGTTCGGAGGCGGAGAACTTGCTCTGCAGCTCGGTCAATTGTTGGCGGGCGGACTCCTGTTCCTGCCGGTGTTCGGCGGCGGAGGCGTCGAGGACGCGTTTGAGGCGGGCGAGTTCGGTGCCGGCTTGGCGGGCGGTTTCGAGTTCGCGTTGCAGCGTGGTTTCGGTCTCGGTGCGGCGGCGAAGTTCGGATTCGAGGGCGGCAAGTTTCCGGGACTGCGCGGCGAGGTCGCGCTCGTGGTTCGCCTTGGTCTCGTCGAGGCCGGTGGTGGCGGCGCGTCGGGTAGTCTCGAGCTCGCGGACGAGGCGGGCGATCTCCTGGTTGGCGGAGTCCTGGGTGGCGGTGAGGGTGGCGCGTTCGCGCTCGGTGTTGGCGAGCTGTTGGCGGAGCTGGGCGAGCTGGGCCTCGGAGGCGGCGGAGGCGGTGGCGGCTTGCTTCAGACGGGTGGCGAGGTCGTCGCGCTCGGTGGTGAGGGTATCGCGGGCTTGGGCGAGGGTGGCTTGGGCGGCGAGTTGATCGCGGGCGCGGGCGAGTTCTCCGGTGGTGCGGTCGGCGGTGGCGCGGGTGGCGGCGAGCTCGTCGTTGAGCCGGGCGGCTTGAGCCTGGGCTTGGGCGAGGGCGCGGTCGCGTTCGGCGAGGACGCCGGTTTCCTGGGTGGCGCCGGCGAGCTGGGCGGTGAGGCGTTTGTTTTCGGCGGTGGTATCGGCGAGCTGGGTGCGAAGGTTGCCGACGTCGCGGAGCAGGGCTTCGGCGCGGGCGCGGGCTTCGTCGGCGGCGCTGGCGGTGGCGGTGAGCTCGGCGACGCGGTCGGCGAGGCGCCGGGCTTGGAGGCGGGCTTCCTCGGCCGAGCGATCGGCGGCGGCTTTGGCTTCGGCGTTGGCGCGCAGCGGGGCCTGGGCCGCGAGGGCCTCATCGAGCTGCACGCGCAGCGAGGCGACGGCGGCCTGGGACCTCGTGAGTTCGGCGCGGGCGGTGTCGAGTTCGGTGCGGCGCTCTTTGAGGTCGGCCGCGAGGGCCGTGACGGTGGCCTGGAGTTCCCGGAGCTGAGTCTGGAGGGCAGAGAGGGCGGCGTCGTTGACCGCGGGTGCAGGAGGCGGAAGCGGGGCGGACGTCATCGACCGGCGCGCGAGCTCCATGCGGAGACGGAGCGTCTCTTCCCGCGCGTTGGTGATCTCGGCGCCGAGGCGACGTTTCTCCTCCGCGGCGCCGGCGACTTGTTGCAGCGCCTGCTGGAGGGCGGCGGCGAGGTCCGGCGTGGCGTCGGGGGGCGGGGACGAGGCCGAAGCGGTGGCAACGGGATCTGCGGTCGGCGCGGTGGAGGGCGGCGGGTTTTCCTCGCCGGGGATGGGTGTGCCGCCGGGGAGAACCGTGACGACGGGGGCGGGGGCGTTGGCGGCAGGGACGGAGGAGCGGCGCGCGCCGGCGGCGGGGGCGCGGAGGGTGGGGTTGCTGTCGCGGATCTCGTCGAGGCGTTGCCGGCCGGCGCGCAGCTGGTCGGCGGAGAGGCGGTTGAGGAGGTTCTCGAGGGCTTTGCCGGTGCTGCCGCCCTCGGCGGCGAGCGTCAGCCAGACGAAGGCCTCGACCGGATCGGTCGGCGTGCCGCGGCCCTCCATGTAGGTGAGACCGAGGTTGTATTGGGCGATGGCGTTGCCGCGGGAGGCGTTGGCGCGGAGCCGGGCGAGTTCGTTGCGATCCGCCGGCTGGGTGATGGCTGCGGCGGCCGGAGTGGGCGCGTTCGTTTCGGCCGCCGTGAGGGCGAGCGGAAACGTGGCGAGAGTGAGAAGCGCGGCGCGAACGGACATGAGCAGCTGGAGTGCGGGACGTTAGGCGGCGAAGGGAGCGTGACAACCCGCGAAGTGGCGGGCGGCGAGATTGAGAGATCGCTGACGAATCCGCCCGCCCGGCGGCGCGGACCGGGCGCCTCCGCCGGGCCGTGATTCCACGCACGCGTCAGCGCTTGCGCGTCGCTTGGCGGCGGGCCAAGGCTCGTGCGATTTCGCTGCGCAATGGGACCCCTGCTTGATGTCGTTCATGCCTCACCCCTGGCGATCTGGGGGCTGCTGGCGCTGCTGATCCTGTGTGGCATCGGGCTGCCGATGCCGGAGGACATCATCCTTATCGCAGCGGGGTTGGTCGCGGCCTCCGGTGGGCAGTCGTGGGTCGAGGTGAGTGTGCTGATGTATCTCGGGGTGCTGGCGGGCGATTCGCTGATTTTCGGTGTGGGGGGGCGGTTTGGCGGCCGGCTGTTGGCGCTGTCGTGGACGCGGCGCTGGCTGTCGCCGGAGAAACAGGAGCGGATCGCGCGGCTGCTGGACCGCTATGGTTCGGCGGCGTTTTTCATCGCGCGGTTCATGCCGGGGTTGCGGGCGCCGATCTTTTTCACGGCGGGGGCGATGAAGGTGCGTTATGCGCGTTTCGCGATTTTCGACGGGCTGGCGGCGCTGATCAGCGTGCCGGTGTTTGTGTGGCTCGGGAGTTTCCTGGGGCGGAAATTCGGCGACGATCTCGTGCGGCTGCGGAGCGCGATGTCGACGGCGCATACCTATACGACGTGGTTTGCCGTGGCGGTGCTCGTGATCGTGGTGACGCTCATCTGGATCAATCGCCGCAAACTGATCCAGGCCGCGCGTGGCTGACAGGGGCAGTGGACGGAGCCGGGCGCTTGACCGCGCCGGCCCCGTGGCGCGGAATCCGGCGATGACGATTTTCCGGCTGTTGGCGGTGGTGAGCCTGCTGGTCACGGCGCTGGTCCGCGGGGCGGACAAGCCGGCGGACGCGAAGAAGCCCGAGGAGCCGCCGAAGACGCGGGAGGAGGCCTTCGCGCGCGTGGGGGTGACGTTGCAGAACGGCCCCGTCACCGTGCCGCTCGGCAGCGCGGCGGAGCTGAAGCTGCCCGAGGGTTACAGCTTCGTGGGCAAGGACTCGCTGGATCGCTTCTACGAGGTGACGCAGAACATGCGCAACGGAAGCGAAGTCGGCGTCGTGATGGGCCCGGGCTACATGCTCTTCTTCGACTACGCGGACATCGGCTACGTGAAGGACGAGGACAAGGACAAGCTCGACGGCGAGAAGCTGATGAAGGCGATGACCGAGAACGAGGACGCCGCCAACGAAGCGCGCAAGAGCCGCGGCTGGGACCAGATGAAACTCAAGGGCTGGGCGACGGCGCCGCACTACGACGCCAAGACGAACAACCTGAAATGGGCGATCAATCTCACGTCGTCGCAGGACGGATTCAAAGAGGTGTTCATCAACGAAAGCATCCGGCTGCTCGGCCGCGGTGGCGTGATGAACGTCACGCTCGTGACGGACACGCCCGGCTTCAAGGCCGCGGAGGCGGACGCCGAGAAGCTGCTGGCCACGAATTTCAGCTACGTCGCCGGGCAGAAATACGCGGAGTTCAAGGCGGGCGACAAGGTGGCGGCCTACGGGCTCTCGGCACTGGTGCTCGGGGGCGGCGTGGCGGCGGCGGCGAAGCTGGGTTGGCTCGCGGCGCTGGGCACGTGGTTCGGCAAGGCGTGGAAGACCATCGTGGTGGCGCTCGTGGCGCTGGGCGCGGCGTTCCGGAAGTTTTTCAACAAGATCACGGGCGCCAAGCCGGACGAGAACCCGCCGGTAGCGTAGGCGCGGCGCCGGCCGATGACCGAGTGGGGAGCAGTTTTTGCCGTCTTCTGGATTCTGTGGGCGGTGGATGGGGCGCGGCTGACACCGCGGCGGATCTTCACCGCGATCGCCGGTGGCCGGAGAGCGGTGCGGGCGAGGGTGGCCTACGATCGGATCAGCCTGCCGGGCTTCGGGCCGGCGAGCGTGCGACTGGTCGCGCAGGATGTGCCGCTCGCGCTGTCGCCGGCGGGCGTGACCAATCGGCGGGTGGGTGCGGCGGGCCGACCGGCGGAGCGCTGCGACCTCGAATGGGCGTGGCGTTGGGAGGAGGTGCGGGAAGTCGGCGTCGCGCGCGGCTGGATTTTCATCAACGGCGCGCGGTTCTGTCCGAACACCGGTCACGTGCGGGCGGATGAGTTGCTCGTGCTGGCGCAGTTGCCGCCGGCGGCGCGGGAAGCACGCCTCCGGTTGATCGTGCAGCGGTGGTTTCGCCCCGGGCACGTCCGGCGTCGGCTGGCGCTGCTGCGTGGACGCACCCGCGCGGTCGCGGCGTTGAACACGGGGCTGCTCGGCGCGCTGGTGGCGCTGACGATCTACGTCGTGGCCGATGTGCCGGGGCGGATTCCGGACGTTTGGGGCCAACGAGTGATCGCGGTGCTGCCCGGACTGGCGCTCGCCCTGTTGGCGGGGCACGTCGCGGCGTTGGCGCTCGCCGTGCGGGCGTTGCGAAAACTCAAGGCCGTCGCGGGGGAGAATCGCGGCAGCGCGCTCTTCAGTGCGGCGCTGCTTCCGGCGCAGGCACTGCGGCTGCGGAGCCTGCTGGGCGAGGGCTGGTTTCCCGCGCAACATCCGGCGGCGATGTTGGCCGCGGTCGGCGGGAAGGCGGTGCGCGAGGAGGTCTACTTTCAGGTCCTGGCCGACCTGCGTTGGCCATTGTCCGCGCCCGGCCAGGCGCTGACGCGCGATGTGGCGGAGTGGTTCGGTCGCGAGATCGAAGGGCAGATGCAGCGGCTCCTGCGGGCGGAGGGCCTGCCGGCGGAGCAACTTCTGGCGCCGCCGGCGCCCGATGGGCGTGGCAGCTGCGGCTATTGTCCGCGGTGCCGCGACCAGTTCGTGCGGGCGGAGGGCACGTGTCCCCAAGGCGTGGCGTTGCGGCCCCTGCGGCGAGCGGGTGAACGTTGAAGCCGCGGGATTCATCGGGCTACGGACGGGATCGGCGCTGCATTCGCTGAAACCTTGCGGGCCGTCCCGTGTCACACACGCTGACTTACTCTCATGCACACCAAGCTTTCGCTCTGTCTTGCGGCGCTCGCGCTGTCGTCGGCGCAGGCGCAGATCTTTCGTTCCGAAGCGGTGAACGGCGCCATCCTGGGCGGCATCGCCGGCGGCGTGATCGGCCACCAAAGCGGAGGCAACAACGGCTGGCAGGGTGCGGCCTTGGGCGCGGCCGCCGGCCTGATCATCGGTCAGGCGGTGGGCGAGGCCAACGCCGACCGCGCCGCGGTGCGTTATGGGAACCGCGGCGAGTATGTTTACCGCTCGGCACCGTCGGTGAGCGTGGGCATTGGCTACAGCCGGGTCGGGCATGGGGGACACTTCGGCCACGTGCGCCACGGTTATCCGGTCTCCTCCCGGCACTTCGGCTACGGCGGCGTGCGCAGTCACCGCGGCTACAGCTGGGGCCTCTCCTACAGGCCGAGCTTCGGTTACCATCCGGCCTATGTCGGGTATCCGCATGTCACCTACGACGATTATGTCTATTACCGTTCCGTGCCGGCTGCGATCGTGACGCAGCCGACGGTGGTGACGGCGCCTGCGCCGGCGGCTCAGCCGGCCCCGGCGCAGGCGCCGCAGCAGGTGACGATCATCAACAACTACTACAATTCCCCGTCGCCGATGAGTTCGGCCAACGGGCTGTTCGGCCGGTGATTTCGGCGCGCGCGCCCGGCAGCCGCGGTGGCGGTTGCATCGGGCGCGCGAAACGGGCGAATACTTTTCCCTTCTTCGGCGTCAGATCAGCGGCGGCGTTCCGCGGATCGCGCCCCGGTCTTTCCGTCTCAACCATGAACATCACCTCTCGTTACCTCCTCGCCGGATTGGCCGCGGGCACTGCGTTGCTCTCGGGCTGTGCCACGACCGCGGGGGTGCAAAATCCCTCGGGCGTGCCGGTCACGGAGATGCGGCCCGATGAGCGCGGCTTCGTCGCCGGCACCGGCATCGAGTCGCAGGACCTCGTGTCCGTGACCGACCGCATGGCGCGGAGCATCCTCGGCATCCCGCAGATCGCGCGCGCGCAGACGCCGCCGAGCATCGTGCTCGATCCGGTCGTGAACAACACGCGCTTCCCGATCAACAAGGACATCTTTCTCACGCGGCTGCGGACGCAGCTGAACTCGAAGGCGATGGGTCAGGTGAGCTTCCTCGACCGCGAGATGATGAAGACGCTCGAGCGCGAGCGGGAGCTGAAGCGCAGCGGCCAGGTGACCGCGAGCGCGGATCCGAATGTCGTGGAATTTGCCGGCGCCGATTACTTCCTCACCGGGAAACTCGACGGCATGACGACCCGCACTTCGCAGGGCACGAGCGACTACATCCTTTACAGCTTCCGGCTGACGGATGCGCGCACGAGCCGCATCGTTTGGGAAGACTCTGCCGAAATCAAAAAGCAGGGTCTCGAAGACGCGGCGTATCGGTGAGCGCGCCGGGCACGCGTCACCGGCGGCGCCGCACATCCCTCCGCCGCGCGGGCGGCGCGGCGGCCTTGCTGCTGCTGCTCGCCGGCTGCGCCACGCCGCCGTCCGACCTGCGCGACGGCGCCGGGCGGCGGCGCGGCAGCGATCTCGCGTCGACCGCGACCGCGGTGGATCGGCGTGAGCCGGTCGTGCCGGAGCGGGAGCGGGTGCTTTTCGCCTACCGGGCGGGCGCCACGGCGCTGCGCCTCGGGGATTTCGAGGCGGCGAAGGCGAGTTTCGACGACGCGATCGCGCGGATCGGCGGTATCATCAACAACGATGCCGAGGCGGCGAAGGCCCGCGGCCTCTTCGCGGCGGAGAGCAGCAAGCGATTCATCGGCGAGCCCTACGAGCGCGTGATGGCCTACTATTATCGCGGCATCCTTTATTGGCGCGACGGGCAGCCGGACAACGCCCGCGCGTGCTTCCGCTCCGGGCAGGTCATCGACAGCGACCCCGAGCAGAAGAACTTCGTTTCGGACTACGTGCTGCTCGATTACCTCGACGGCTTCGCTTCGGCGAAACTCGCGGCGGATGGCAGCGATGCGTTGGCCCGCGCGCAGGCCCGGGTCGGCGAGACGAAAACGCTCCCGCCCTACGATCCCGCGGCCAATGTCCTCGTGTTTGCCGAATATGGCTACGGCCCGCGCAAATACGCGGCCGGGGAACACGGGCAGCAACTCAAGTTCCGCGTCGACGATTCGCCGAGCCGCAGCGCGCGGCTGGTGCTCGACGAGGGCCGGATGATCGTGCCGCTGCCGGCCTACGACGACCTCGGCTTCCAGGCCACGACGCGCGGCGGCCGCGTGATGGATCACATCCTCGGCAACAAGGCGGTCTTCAAGGCCGGCGCCGACGCCGCCGGCGATGTCGCCCTCGTGGGCGCGATGATCGCGGGCGACCAGGCGATGCGGCGCGAGCGCCGGGGCCGCGACGGCGAGGATGCCACGATCGCGGCCGTAGGACTCGGACTCGTCGGCATCATCGGCAAGATTGCCTCGGCGGCGACGCAGACCGAGGCGGACACCCGGCAGTGGGATAATCTGCCGCAGCGCCTGAGTTTCGCGGCCATCAAGCTCCCCCCCGGCGAACATCGCGGCCGGCTGGAGTTTCTCGATGCCGCAGGCGAAGTGCTTGAGCGGCGCACGCAATCCGTGACCGTCAACGTCGCCGCCGACAACCGCGACACCGTCGTGTTTTTGAGCGAACTTAAGCGCTGACCCACAGTCTTACCGCACCACCGACCGACCTGCCGACTTTATGAACATCAAGCCAGTTGCCCTTCTCCTCTCCCTAGCGGCCCTGGGGCTGACCGCGGGCTGTGTGAACGAGCCCGGGCCGTTTGCGCCGCTCGACACCACGAAGTTCACGCTGGAGAACACCGAGAAGTTCGTGCTCCTCGACAAGCCGGCGCAGAATTCCGTCACGTGCACGGGCCTGCAGGAGCTCACCACCGGCGACGGGCGCCTCGAAGTGATCGCCAACGTGAAAAACCGCGAGAGCCGGCGCATCCAGGTCCAGATCAGCTGCGTGTTCAAGGATGAGCGCGGTTTCTCCACCGGCGACGAGACGCCGTGGCAGACACTCATCCTTTCCGAAAACTCGACCGAGGCGGTGCGCTTCACCGCCATGAACCAGCAGGCCAAGCGCTACACGGTGCGCGTGCGGCAGGCCCGCTGAGCAACCCACGCCCCGCGCGTCCCCGCCATGAAACGGATTCTCCTCCTCGTTCCGCTCACGTTGTCGCCCGTGGCCCTGCTTTCCGCCCGGACCGAGCCGGCACCCACGCCACCGCCGGTCGTGCAGGCGATACCGCGTCAGGCGCCGGCGATTCCGCAGCCCGTCTTGCCCGGACAACCGGCGGCGCCGGCGCAGCGCGTTTATGGTCCGTCCGGCGATACGCTGATCTCGCGGCAGGCGGCGGACGGTGTGCTCGCCGGCTTCCGCAAAGTCTATCCCGCCGAGAAGGCGCCGCGCCTTGTCGTCTATGTGAACCGCACGCTCGTCGACACCGCCAACGGTCTCAAGCTCACCGACCGGGTGGAAAACTTCGAGCGCACGGAGTCCGCCACGAAGACCACCGGCACCAACACCTACAAGGCCAAGGAGGCCGCCGCGCCCGCGCTCGCCGATCAGCAGACGGTGCGCGAGATCGAGCGGTTGTTCGGCCGCGTGTTCCGCAACGGCGGGGCGCAGCTGGCGGACCAGAAGGTTGCGGCCTCGCTGTTGCCCGACGACGGCGCACACCTCGTGGGCGAAGGCGCGGCGAAGGACCGCCAGGCGCTGGCCAACGTGGCCGACATCGCGATCGAGGTGCTGATCTCGAGCCGCAACATCACCGTCCCGGAGGTTTCCGGCGACACGACCCACCCGGTGCCCGACATCCAGGCGACGGCCATCCGGCTGAAAGATGCCGCGATCCTCGGCCAGGCGGCCGCGAGCGACATCATCGGCAAGGGCGTGCAGGCCGGCCGGATTGTGCGGCAGTTCAGCGTGCAGGACATCACGGAGGCGACGGCGCTGGCGTTGATGGACGACATGCTGACGGGAAAACGCTGACGCAAACCCCGGCGCGCCGCGGCGACAGCGGCGCGGCGCGAAATCGGTTTTGCTTTTCCCGTGACGCCGCCCGACCGTCCGGCATGAGCGACGCATGCAAGACGCCTTCACCGGAAAAGAGACCCGGATCCGCGGGAGCGCATTCCCCGGCGTCGAAGCACAAGCCCGTCTTCAACACGATCACGAGCGACGACTGGAAGCGCTCGCTCGCCTCGGCGCGGCGGCAGAAAAATGCGGTGTCGGAGCACATTCGGACCGCGATCTCGCACTCCTCGCGGAAGACGAAATAAGTCTGCTGGAAGGCGTCGGCGGGGAATGGGCGGAGTTTGGCAGCGCGATCCATGCGTGGCGCGGATTGGTGCCGTTGCTGGGGCTGGAACACTTCGGGTTCACCGGCCACGCGGACAACCCGCTCGAAGAGCCGAACGCCCGGCTGCGGCGGATCGGCGGCGGCGTGGAGGCGTGGGCGTTTGCCTGCGAGGAGACGGCGTCGGTCTACAAATTTTACCTGCCGCGGGAGGAGAAACGCGTCGGCAGCGTCTTCGGTTTCCGGCGGGGCGACGAGGCGGTGCTGCACGCCGAGGCGACGCTCGGCGATTACCGCGGGGTGCTGGAGAAACTCGAGTTGATCCAGGCGCTCGGGGGCATGCCATCCGAGGTGGTGGCGGTCACGCCCGAAGGCATTCTGGTGGCCAAGCAGGTGCTCGGTGAACCGCTGCCGCAGGGCGACGATGTCTCGCGCGTGCTGCCGGGCGGCCTGATCGAGATTCCCTCGCGTTTCCTGCGCGCCAACCGCGACCACCCGCGGCTGTTTTTCCACCGCGGCGCACCGTGGCTCGTGGCCGATCTGCACGCGCGGAACTTCGTGCGGGCCGCCGATGGCGCGCTGCACCTGATCGATCTGGTCGCGGCGCCCTGGCCCCGGGAGCATCCGGCGCATGACACGCTGATCCACGACTGGCTCGAGCGCGTGCGGGCCGATCCGCGTGCCGGACTGCTGCGCGGCGCGCACGACGACGAATTATAGCGGGAGGCGTGGCGTCGCGGGTGGTCGGAGCAGGCGGAGGCGGCCGCCGCCGGACACAAAAAAGGGCGGACCGCAGGGTCCGCCCGGAGAGGAGAGAGGCGCGAGCGCGCGTGGCGCTCAGCTCTTGTTGCCGCCGAGGAAGCCGAGGACCTTCTCGGCCTGTTTGTCGGTCTGGCCCTTGTCGTAGTAGACGATCTTGCCGGTCTTATCGATGAGGTAGGCCTCGCGCGACGCCATGAAGCCGCCCTGGCCGAAGGCCTTCATCACGCTCTTCTCGGTGTCGGCGAGCAGCGGGAAGGGGAAGTTGTTCTTGTCCTTGAACTCCTTCTGCTTCTCGACCGTGTCCGTGCTCACGCCGACGACGGCGACGCCGTGTTTCTTGAGATCGGCGGCCGCGTCGCGCAGCGAGCAGCCCTGCTTCGTGCAGCCGCCGGTGAGCGCCTTGGGGTAGAACCAGACCAGCGTGTAATTGTTCTTCTTATACACGTCGCCGAGATTCAGCGTGCTGCCGTCGTCGGTCTTGGCCGAGACGACGGGCGCCTTTTCGCCGACTTTGAGCGGTTCCGCCTGGGCGAAGCCAAAGAGGAGCGAGAAGAGAGACATGAGAGCGAGGGTGCGGGGAAGTTTCATGACGCCGGGAAAGCTAGTGCGGCTCCGGCGCTGCGCAAGGGGCATTGCCAGTTCGCGCGCGGCGGATGGCTCACCAGTCGTCGGAACGGAACGGGGCGGCCGGCAGGCCGGCGCCGTTGTAGAGGTTGGCCTCGGGGGCGTTCTGCCACGCGTAGCGGACGGCGACGGGCTCGCGGACCTGCGGCGACGTCACGAGCAGGGAGTCGCGCTCGAGGCGACCCGTCGCGGGATGGAAGACGCGGTCCGCGCCCGCGAGCTGGAGCGACTGCACGGGCTTGGCGTAGGCGATGAGGCCGCCGGTGACCTGGGTGAAGCGCACGCGCAGCGCGGCGCCTTCGCGCGTGACGCCGGCAAACGTCGGCCCGGCGTCGTCGCCGACAAAATCGTAAACGCGGTGCTTCGCCAGCAGCGCGAGCCGGCGGCCGACCTCCTGTTTGTTCGTCGGGTGGATGTCGTTGGGATTGCCGAGGTCGACGGCGACAGCCTGACCGGTGGCGGGTAACGCGAGCGCCTGCGCCTGGGCCTCGCGCAGCTGCGCGGCCTGCACCCCGGTCCGGTCCCACGGGTATTTGAAGCCGGCGAGCTGCACCCAGAAAAACGGCACGTCGCCTTGGCCGAAGTGCATGCGCCAGGCCGCGATCAGCTCACGGAAGAGCGGCGCGTATTCCGCGGCCCGCTCGACGTTGTTTTCGCCCTGATACCAGAGCACGCCGCGGAGGGCGAAAGGCACGAGCGGGTTGATCATGCCGTTGTAGAGACCGGCGGGCGTCCACGGGTGGCCGGGACCGGGTGGCGGATAGGGACGCGGGTTCTGGCGGAGAAACGCATCGTGGGCGGCCTTGCCCCGCGCGCGGGCGGCGCTCTCGAGGCGCGGCCACTCCGCCGCGGCCTGCTCGTAGGCGACCTGCCGTGCGGGAAAGTCGGCGAGCGTCTGCGTCCAACGCTCGCCCACCACGCGGAATGCCGGCTCCCGCGCGAGCGCCGCCGGGCTGAGCCACGCCTCGATCGGCGTGCCGCCCCAGCTCGCGTGGATGATGCCGATCGGCACGCCGAGTTTGTGGTGCAGGTCGCGGGCGAAAAAGTAGGCGACCGCGCTGAAGCCGCCCGCGGTCTGGGGCGTGGCGGCGCGCCAGCCGGACGTGCCGACCCCGTTGGCCGGCGCGGCGGCGACGGCGCGCTCGATGGTCAGCTGGCGGATCAGCGGAAAATTCGCGGCGGCGATCTCGCGGGCGGCGTCCTGTGCGCGCGCGACCGGCCACTCCATGTTGGACTGCCCGGAGCAAAGCCACACCTCGCCCACGACGACATCGCGCACGACGACGGAATTCTTGCCGGCGACGGTGAGCGTGGCGGGCTCCGCCGTGGCGGGCAGCGGATCGAGGATCGCGATCCAACGCCGGTCGGGTCCCGCGGTCGCCTCCCGCTGCTGGGCGTGAAACGAGATCGTGAGCTTCTCACCCGGCTCCGCGTGACCCCAGAGCGGGATGGGCTTGTCGCGCTGCAGCACGAGCCCGTCCGCAAACGGCGGCGCGAGCGTGACCTCGGCCTGGGCCGCGAGCGCGGCGGCACCAAGAGCCAGCACGCGGGCGCAAAGGGACGGGAGGTTCATGCGCGGGTGACCGTAGGAGCGGGCGGAGGGTTTCCCAGTGCGAAGTTGCGGTCGGCGGCCGGCGGGAAAATCCGGGCGCAAACTTGCGGCGTTCGCGGCAAGGCCGCAGCATCTGCCGCATGCGTTCCACCTGCGACTTGGGACTCGTGCTGCTGCTGTCATGCCTGTCGGTGTCCGCCGCCTCGGCGCCGATACCGGGCTTCAATTACGATGAAAGGAAGGTGCCGCCCTATACGTTGCCCGATCCGCTCGTGATGCGTGACGGCACCGTCGTGCGGGAGGCGGCGACCTGGCGGGAGCGGCGCCGGCCGGAATTGTTGGAGCTCTATGCGCGCGAAGTTTACGGCCGCACGCCGGCCGGCCGGCCGGCCGGCATGCACTGGGAGGTGACGGCGGAGGATCGGGCGGCACTCGGCGGCAAGGCGGTGCGCAAGGAGGTGACGATCTGGTTCACGGAAAAGAAAGACGGTCCGCGCATGCACCTGCTCATCTACCAGCCCGCGGGCGCCAAGGGCGCGCACCGCCCGTGGCCGGCGTTTCTCGGGCTGAACTATTACGGGAACATGTGCGTCAACGCCGACCCCGGCATCGCGATGTCGACCCGCTGGATGCGGCAGAACGCGGAGTTCAACGTCGTCAATCACCGCGCCACGGAGCGCACGCGCGGCGTGCATGCGTCGCGCTGGAACGTCGAGACGGTCGTGGCGCGCGGCTACGCGACGGCCACGGTCTACTACGGCGATCTGTGCGAGGATCAGCCGTCCGGGCTGACGCGCGATGTGGGCGCGATGTTTGGCACGGGCGCCGCCGACCAGCGTGCGCCCGACGCGTGGGGTGCGATCGGCATCTGGGCGTGGGGACTGAGCCGCGCGCTCGATTACCTGCAGGCGGATCCCGAGATCGACGGGCAACGCGTCGCGGTGCACGGCCACTCGCGGCTGGGCAAGACGGCGCTCTGGGCCGGGGCACAGGACGAGCGTTTCGCGATGGTGATCTCGAACAACTCGGGCGAGGGCGGCGCTTCGCTGGCGCGCCGCAATTTCGGGGAGACGGTCGCGCGCATCAACGGCTCGTTTCCGCATTGGTTCGCGCGGAATTTCCGCAACTACAACGACCGCCCGCACGAGCTGCCGGTCGACCAGCACCTGCTGGTCGCGTTGATCGCGCCGCGCCCGGTGCATGTGGCGAGCGCCACCGCGGATGAATGGGCGGATCCGCGCGGAGAGTTCCTCGCGGCGAAGCACGCGGAGCCGGTGTTTGCGTTGTTCGGCCGGAAGGGCCTGGGCGTGAGCGAATGGCCGGCCCCGGAAAAGCCCGCGCTCGGCGACGGGCTCGCCTACCACCTGCGCACCGGCCAGCACGACATCACGGCGGTCGACTGGGCGCACTACCTCGACCACGCGGATCGCGTGCTCAAACGCTAGGCCGGGCCGGCGGCACTTCGGGTGCGGCCGGCTCCGGTCGGTTCAGAAAGGCGTGCAGCTCGGCCGCCAGGCGCGGGCCGAAGCCATCGACGTCGGCGATATCCTCCACGGTCGCGGCCCGCAGCCGGTCGATGCTGCCGAAGCGCTCGAGCAGCGCGGCGCGCCGCACGGGACCGAGGCCGGCGAAATCGTCGAGGATGCTCTCGCGGATTTTCCGCGAGCGCAGGTCGGCATTGTAGGTGTTGGCGAAGCGGTGGGCTTCGTCGCGCAGCCGCTGGAGGAGATGCAGCCCCGGGTGGTTCAGCGGCAGATTGAGGGGCGGACGCTCGTCCGGAAAAATGATGGTCTCGTGCTGCTTCGCGAGGCCGATGAGCGCCGGCGGTGTGAGGTCCGCGGCGATAAATGCCTTGAGCGCGGCGCCGATCTGGCCGCGGCCGCCGTCGATCACCACGAGGTCCGGAAACGGCCGCTGCTCCTCGGCGAGCCGGCGGTAACGGCGCCCGACGACCTCTTCCATCGCCCGGAAGTCGTCGTTGCCGATGAAGCTTTTGATCTGGAAGCGGCGGTAGTTGTTCTTGTCGGGCCGGCCGTCGGCGAAGTGCACCATCGAGGCGACGACAAACGTGCCGGAGATGTGCGAGATGTCGAAGCACTCCATCGTGTGCGGCGGCTGCGGCAGCTGCAGCGCGCGCTGCAGGGCCGCGAGCGCTTCGTCGTCGCCCTGCGGCCGCGTGGGATCGAGCCGCTCGAAGCGCCGGGTGCGGCGCAGCGTCTCCTCGAGCGCAAACACGACGTCGCGCAACTCGGCGGCCTTCTCGAACTCCTGGCGGAGCGCGGCCTGCGTCATCTCCGTGCGCAGCGTCTCGAGCCACTCGCGCGACTTGCCCTCGAGAAACGCGCAGGCGTCGTCGACGCGGCGGCGGTAGGCGTCGGGCGTCACGACGTTGCCCGTGCCGTAGAGCTCCTCGCGCACGTCGTCGTAGAGCCGCCACGTGCCGTCGGGCTGGCGCTGCGGATTCGAGTCGCCGAGCAGGATGCCGAACTGGCGCCGCATCTGCGCGAGCGTCTTGCGCAGCAGGCCGCTGTGCGCAAACGGGCCGAAGTAGCGCGAGCGGTCCTCCTTGCGGAGCCGCGTGAGGCGGAAGCGCGGCAGCTCCTCGGCGAGATCGACGCGCACGAGGAGGAAGCGCTTGTCGTCGACGAAGTCCGTGTTGTAGCGCGGCCGCCACTGCTTGATCAGTTTGCCCTCGAGCAGCAGTGCCTCGGGCTCGGATTTCACCTCGATGGTCTCGACGTCGGCGATCAGGTCGATGAGCGCGCGGATCTTCGGCTGCGCGACCGTGGCGGCGCGCCCGCGCTGGAAATACGAGGCGACGCGTTTCTTCAGGCTGCGCGCCTTGCCGACGTAGATGATGCGGCCGAGGCGGTCCTTCATCAGATAGACGCCCGGTTTGTCCGGCAGCGCGCGGACTTTCTCCTTCAACGTGACCGGCTGGTTTTCGTTCACGGACGAGCGGCGGCGACGGCGCGCGGCAAGCGCGCGGCCGTGGGACGGCGGAGAAAAAAAATGACAACGCAGCGCATCGAAAAATCAGTCGGCAGCCGCGACGTAACCAAACGTCGCTGGCATTTTCGCAGAATCCGCCTAATTTCCGCCCCCGCAAGTATGGTTTCAGCCCAAAACTCCGATGGCGTGCCGCGTCCCGCGCCGCTCAGCGTCCGTTACGAATTGCTCACCCTCGGTGACGAGTTGCTGCTCGGACTGACGGCGAACGGACACCTCACCTTCATCGGGGCGCAGCTGGGGCGGCGTGGTGCGCTGCTGCAGCGCAATGTGACGATCACCGACGAGGCCGACGCGATCGCGGCGCAGTTTCGCGAGAGCTGGGCGCGGGCCGACGTCGTGATCACGACCGGCGGGCTCGGGCCGACCTGCGACGACCGCACGCGCGAAGCGGTGGCGGAGGTGCTGGGGCAGAAACTCGTGTATCATGCCGAGACGGAGCAGGCGATTTCGGAGCGCTTCTCGCGGCTCGGCCGCAAGATGACGGCCAACAATCTGAAGCAGGCCTACGTGTTCGAGCGCGGCGAAGTGCTCGCCAACGCGAACGGCACGGCGCCGGGCCTCTGGGTCGAGCAGGACGGCAAGGTGCTCGTCATGCTGCCGGGGCCGCCCAACGAACTGCAGCCGATGTTTATCGACCAAGTCGTGCCGCGGCTCGCGGCGCGCGGATTGCTGCTCGACCGCGAGGCGTATGTGCAGCTGCGCACGGCGGGCATCGGTGAATCGGCGTTGGAGACCAAGCTGCAGCCGATCTTCGACCGCGTAGGCGATGCGTTGAGCGTGGCCTTCTGCGCGCATCAGGGGGCGGTGGACTGCCGCGTGAGTTCGCCGAGCGGGCGGCTCTCGCAGGCGCAGCTCGAGGCGATCGCCGGCGAGTGCGCGCAGCTGCTGGGCGACGACTTTGTCGGCTACGGCCACGACTCGTTGGCGCGCGTCTGCGCGGAGCTGCTCCGGGCACAGGAGAAGCGGCTGGCGGTCGCCGAGACGGCGACCGGCGGACTGCTCGCGCATGCGTTCAACGAAGTGTGCGGGGCCTGCAAGTTTTTCGCCGGCGGTGTGGTGTGCTGCACCAACGATTCGAAGACGCAGCTGCTTGATGTGCCGGAGTGCCTGCTGCTCCAGCACGGTGCGGTGAGCGACGAGGCGGCGGTGGCGATGGCGACGGGTGCGGCGGAGACTCTGAGTTCCGATTATGCGCTGGCCGTCACGGGCTTTGCGGGCGCGGCGGAGACCGGCGCGAACGGCAATCCGGTCGGGACGATGTTCGTGGCGTTGTTTTCGCCGGCCGGTGTCTGGTCGAAGAAACTCAGCTACCCCGGTCCGCGCGCGACGGTGAAGGTGCGCGCGGTGAACGCGGCGCTGGATTGGCTGCGACGCGAACTGCTGCGGGCGCAGCGCGGGGCGGCTCTGCCCGAGCGGCGGTTGAGCGCGATGCAGTGAACCGTCGGCGTGCCATCGCCCTGCTGGCGGGCGGGTGTGGGCTGGCGGCGGCGGGCTTCGGTCCCGCGGCCGCGGCGAGCGAATCGGCCGGGCCCAGGGTCGGACCCGCGAAGGGCGCGCTGCTGATCGTCGGGGGCGGCAACATGCAGGCCCTGTGGCCGGTGTTTCTCGATCTCGCCGGAGGCGTCGGGGCGCCGATCGTGGTGATTCCCTCCGCCAGCGAAACGGTCGACGGCGAGGACGCGGCGACGGCGGCGTTGCGCGCGCGCGGCGCGAAACGCGTGGTGCAGCTCCACACGCGGGAGCGGGCCGTGGCGGACGCGGAGGAATTTGTGCAACCGCTGCGCGAAGCACGGGGCGTCTGGTTCACCGGCGGCCGGCAATGGCGGCTGGCGGACACCTATCTGCGCACGCGCACCCAGCGGGAGATCGAGGCGCTGCTGGTGCGGGGCGGGGTCGTCGGCGGCAGTTCCGCCGGCGCGACCATCCAGGGCAGCTATCTCGTGCGCGGCTCGCCGATGAACAACCGGATCATGATGGCGGCCGGCCATGAGGAGGGTTTCGCGCTGCTGAAAAACTCCGCGATCGACCAGCATGTCGACACGCGCGGTCGGGCGGACGACCTGCGGCCGGTGCTGCGGCGCCATCGCGCGCTGCTCGGCATCGGATTGGATGAGGCGACGGCGATCGTGGTGCAGGGCGACGCGTGCCGCGTGCTCGGCGCGGGGAAGGTGCGGTTCTTCGCGACGGCGGACGACGAACCTGCGGTGCTGGCGGCGGGTGGCCGCTACGATCTGGCGGCCCGGCGCGTGTTGCCCGCTCCGGCGACGGACTGAGCCGGTCGGACGTCGTGCCGGGAGCGTTTCAACCGAGCAGATTGCGCAGGGCGGCGAGGTATTTTTCCTGCGTGCGCGCGATCACCTCGGCGGGCAGGCGCGGACCCGGCGGCTGCTGGTCCCACTTGATCGCCAGCAGGTGGTCGCGGACGAACTGCTTGTCGTAGCTCGGGGGCGACTGGCCGGGTGCGTAGCTGTCGGCGGGCCAGTAGCGCGAGGAGTCGGGTGTGAGCAGCTCGTCGATGAGCCAGAGGCCGCCCGCGGCATCGGTGCCGAACTCGAACTTCGTATCGGCGAGGATCATGCCGGCGCGCAACGCCTGCTCGTGGCCGAGGCGGTAGAGCGCGAGGCTCGTCTGTTTGAGCTGCTCGTAGAGCGCGGTGCCGACGAGGGCGCGGCCTTGGGCGTCGTCGATCGGTGCGTCGTGCTGGCCCTTCGGTGCTTTCGTGGTCGGCGTGAAGATCGGCTCCGGCAGCCGGTCGGCCTGCCGGAGGCCCGCGGGCAGACGGATGCCGCAGACGTCGCCGGATTTCTGATACGAACTCCAGCCGCTGCCGACGAGGTAGCCGCGGACGACGCATTCGATCGGCACGGTCTTCAGTTTGCGCACGACCATGCTGCGGAGCTGGAGATCGCGGTCGTGGATGCCGCGGCGGGCGAGTTCGCCGGCCTGATCGGGGAGCAGATGGTTGCGGATCAGGTGCGCGGTGCGGGCGAACCACCAGTTGCTGATCTGCGTGAGAATGGCGCCCTTGCCGGGAATGCCGTCGGGCAGCACGACATCGAAAGCCGAGAGCCGGTCCGAAGCGACGAGCAGCAGCGCGTCACCGAGGTCGAAGATTTCGCGGACCTTGCCCGAGGCGACGCGGGGAAACGGCAGGCCGTCGCACGCGGTGAGGGCGCGCGGCGGCAGGGCGGCGGAGATTTCGGCAAACGTCATGTGTCGGTTGTATTGCCCGAGCCGCGCGGCGACGTCCCGAAAAAAGTTTCGGCGCCCGCCGCCGCGCGGATGGCAGCGGGCAACCGCCGCGGCGGCCGCTCGGAACCGCGTGGTGAGATCGGGCATGAGCTGCCGGCCGCGGATATTGGCGTAGCCATTGGACTCGTAGCCAATCGGGGGATCGCGCCCCGCGTGTGCCGCTGATTGTCTCCGCGGCGGGTGCGCGGGCGCGAGGGGCGCGCGTGAACGTCGCTGCGCGGTCCGGTGGACGGTGGCGTGCCCCTGAGCGTGGCGCGCGCAAATTTTCCCTTGCGGACGATGGCTTCGACCCTAGCGTGCCCGGCTCCGCGGTTAGTCCCCATCGTCTAGCCTGGTCCAGGACACCACCCTTTCACGGTGAGAACCGGGGTTCGAATCCCCGTGGGGACGCCAGCGATCGCCGCCGTAAGGCGGCTTTTTTGTGCCCCCACGGGTTTGAGAATCGCCGCTCTGACGGCGATCGGTGCGGAGCGCCTGCCCTTGCCGCAGAGGTAGCGGCGGGTCACGCGGAGGGCGAAAACGAAAACGCCCCGCCGGACGGAGCCGGCGGGGCGGGGAGCGCGAACGCTCAGAGATCGAACTTGGTCGCGAACATCCAGGAGATGCCCGTGGCCTGCTGCCGGTTGGTCACGATACCGATCTCCGTGAACTTGGCGCGTTCGTTGGCGAGGTTGCGTCCGACGACGGTGAGCGTGACCTTCGGGCGCAGCCGGTAGCTGAGTTCCATGTCCCAGAACTGGTAGGCCTCCTGACGCGGGTTGCGCTGGTTGGAGGGGCCCAGGACGGTGACGTTGGCAGTGGGGCGCGCGGCCTGATAGTTCGTCTTCAGGTGGACGTAGAATTTCCCGCGCGGCGAGCGGTAGCTGATGCCGCCGTTGACCTGGGAGTCGACGACGCCGGAGAGGTGCGTGATCCTTGCCGCCGTGGCCGCGCCGCCAAACGTGCCCTCCATCTCGTAGATCCGCGTGTGGTTGGCCCAGATCTCGATGCCGGAGAGCCACTCGGGCACGAACGGCCAGTGGCGCAGCTTCTGGCGCACGCTGACTTCGAAGCCCCGCCAGCTGGCGTTGCCGAGATTCTCGCTCGTGGACAGCCGGTAGTTGGCGAACTCGGAACCGAGGTTGAACTCGGTGAGCAGCTCGGGCGTCATCGGGATCGTCGTCGATGAGATGTAGTGATCGATGTCGCGGCTGAACCACGCGGCCTCCCACACGCCCGCGGAGCGCGTGTAGTATTCGAGGCTGAAATCGAGGTTCTGCGAACGCTGCGGCAGCAGGCCCACGCGCGTGACCGAGACGGTGCCGTCGAAACCGCCGGTCGGCGTGTCGGTCTGCGTGAGCGACGGGATGAGTTGCGAGAAGTTGGGCCGGCCGATGCCCTCGGTGTAGCTCGCGCGGCTCTGGAGATTCGGCAGCCACTCGTAGCGGAGATGCAGATAGGGGAACGGATCGGAGCGGTATTCGTCGCGCGTGGTGAGGAAGCGGTATTTGGCGAGCACGCCCTCGAGGGAGTTGGCGTTGACGCCGGGCGGCAGCACGGAGCGGGCGCCGGTCGTCGGCAGCGTGCGGCTGCCCTGGGCGACGATCTCGGTCTCCTCCACGCGGGCGCCGGCGAGGATGTTGAGCTTCCGCACGGAGGCGTTGCCCATGAGGTAATAGCCGGTGATCTGCTCGTTGATCTTCTGTTTCCCGAGGAATTTCTGCTCCTCGGCGTAGGCGAGATTCTCGACCATCACGCGCGGGTTCTGCTGCCAGTATTCGAAGAGCTTGGTGGTGCTGAAATACGTGGGCTCGCGGAGATTGAAGCCCGGGATCTGCTGCGTGACCGGCACGGGCTCGGCGAAGCGGGCGAGCTGTGCGCCGGCGGCCGTGGTGTCGTCGGCGGTGCCGGCGAGGCCGTCGTCGCCGACCCAATACCAGCGGCGCTGCGGCTGGCGCTTGTCGCGGATGGTCTCGTTGTAGGAGAGGCCGGCCTTGAGGTAGAACGGAATGCGCAGGGCGAAGTCGCGCTGCACGTCGAGCCGGCCGGACCAGCGGACCTCGGAGGAGTTGCGGACGTTGTTCGAGACGAAGCCTGCGTGATTGGTGCGCTGGCCCTCGGTGGCGAGGCTGCCCTGGTTGGGGCGGTAGGAGTTGAGGCTGTAGAAGTCGGGTCCGGCGGTCTGCGCGATGGCGGAGGGTTTCTCGTCGTTGACGGGAGTCGTGATCGTCCAGCCGAGCGGACTCTCCGTGGCGATGCTGAGCGCGGTGAAGTTGTTGGGGTTCTCGTAGTGGTTGGTGGATTTCGAGAACCCGCCGATGAGGTCGGTCTTCCACGGGCCGGAGCGGAACTTGAGGCCCGGGTTGATCTGCCACGAGGTGGTGTGCTTGTCGAAGACGCTCACGCCCTGGGAAGCGGTGCCGGTGGTGGTCGTGTAGGACTCGAGCGTCGAGCCGGGGGAGAGGGTGTTGGGCGCGCCGGGGGTGAGCGTCCAGCCGTGGTTGCGGTTGGTGCTGTGGTAGAACGTGAGGCTGTTCTTGAGAAACACGCTGATGTGCTCGGTCAGGCGGTAATCGGTGTTGAGCGAGTAGTCGCTGCGCGTGCGCAGCTGCCGGTTGGGGGCGAACGAAAGCGCGCCGCGGCGGACGGTGGTATTGGCCGCGGTGATCGCCGCGGGCGCTGCGGGCTGGCCGGCGGTGTTGAGCGCGTGGCTCACGCTGGAGCCGAGCATGTGGGTGTGGTCGCGGCCGGCGGAGAAGACGAGGCCGAGCCGGTTGCCGAGGAACGAATCCGAATACGTGAGGCGGCCGACCGGATAGGCGGCGCGTTCGCGGCCGGTGGTGCTGTGGCCGGGGCCGTCGAACTCACCGAAGAAATCGTGCGAGTCGGTCATCACTCCGATCTGGGCGCTGGCGCGGCGGCCCTTCTGGTCGAAGGCACTCTTGCTCACGAAATTCACCGCGCCGCCGATGGCGTTGGCCGACATCGAGGGGATCGGTGCCTTGAAGACCTCGACGCTTTCGATCGCGGCCATCGAGAGCTGATCGATTTCGAGCACGCGGTTGGTGCCGCTCGAGGCGGCGGAGGCGATCTCGTTGCCGTCCATCGTCACGGAGGTGAGCACGGGATCCTGGCCGCGCAGGCGGATGCGGTTCGGCTCGTTCTGCGAGTAGTCCATCTGGATGCCGGAGATGTTGCGGAGGAATTCGCCGGGGTTGCCGGTCGAGACGTCGGTGAACGCATCCACCGAGGTCACGCTGCGCGCGCTCTCGGCCCGGCGCTGCTGGTTGATCGCGAAGGCGTTGCCCTCGACGGTCGAGGAGACGACGAACTGGCCGAGTTGGTAGATCCCGCTCGCGGTGAGCTCGAAGTCCGTGCGCGCGGTCTGGTCCGCGGTCACCGTCACCGTCCGGGTGACCGGATCGAGTTCGGTGTAGGTCGCGACGAGGGTGTAGGTGCCGGCGGGCAGTCCGGCGATGCGGAAGGCGCCCTCCTTGTCGGTCACCGCCTGAAACGCCGTGCCCTCCACCTGCACGACGGCGCGCTCGAGGAAGCGGCGGGTGTTCTGGTTGAGCACGGTGCCTTCGAGCGTGGCCGCGGTGAGGGCCGGCAGCGGGGCGAGGCCCAGCGCGGCGGCGGCGGCGAGGCGACGGAAACGCCAGGCGAGGGAGCGGTCGGGGGAGTTCATGGGGTTCGGGCCGGCCGCACTGCGCACGTCTGCGCCCTTCGCAGCCTGTGGCGCGGGCCGGCGATGGCACCCTAGCCCAAAAGCATCCGGGCATTCTACCGCCCGGCTGGCGAAAAGTGCCCGGATCCTAAGTCGCGCGGCCGGGACCGGCGGTGAGGAGGTGCGTGCGCCGATACTCGCGGGGCGAGCAGCCGCACGAGCGGCGGAAGGCGTCGTTGAAGCGGCTCAGCGAGTTGAAGCCCGATTGAAACGCGATCTCCGCCACTGACTCGCCCGTCGTCGCGAGCAGCCGCTGCGCGTGGGAGATGCGGTGCTGCGTGAGGTAGGCGATGAGCGTCGTCCCGAAGGTTTTCTGGAAGAGGTTCATCGCGTAATTGGGATGGAGGCCGGCAAACTCGCCGATCTGCGCGACGGTGAGCTTCTCCGTGTAGTTCTGCGCGATGAAGCACGCCATCTGCTCGACCTTGTTCAGGCCGGTCGCCGTCAGCGTCCGCAGGCGGTCGCGCTTGGTCGCCCGCGCCGTGGTCTTGGGCAGCGCAAGGGCGAGCCTCAGCAGCCGCGCCTGCATCTCGAGCAGCACCGGTCGCTCGAGCTCCGCCCGGCCGGCGCCCAGATCCGTCTCCCAGTGCCCGAGCAGCTGGGCGTCGGAGGCGGCCCGCGCGTCGTCCGGCTCGCTCACGAGCCGTCCCTGCATCAGGGGCTGCACGAAATGCTCCGGCAGCCGCCACTGCAGGAAACATTGCAGCGGGATCGTCGCGACATGGTAGGACGCCGCCGTGCCGAAGCCGATGATCTGGTGCGGAATCGCCGCCCAGAAGACGCTCAGCTTGCCGGCCGTGATCGTCGTCTTCGAGCCGCCCAGCAGATACGTCAGCGATCCCGACGTGAGGAAATTCAGCTCCACCTCATTGTGGTGGTCCGGACGCCGCATGGGCGAGGGACGCCAGTGCACGCAGGTGAGGCCGTAGGGCGCGAAGTCCGGCCGATTCGGATCGAAGGAGATGGGAGTGGTGGGGATGGCGCCCGGCATACCTTAGGATCCGGGCAAAAAAAGCCCCGGACGCGGAAGACCGCTAGCAAAAAGACATGTTACCTTCCGCCGTTCCGTTCTCCGATTCCCGTTTCCCGGTCCCGTTGCCCACCTCGTTGTTTCCCGTCGCCTCAACCCCCCAAGCCCGCGCGGTCCGCCGTCGGAGCGCCGCCGGACGGTCCTGCCGTTCGGCGCTCGCGCTGCAGGCGGCGTCGGGCGTGACTCCGCCGGTCGGCCACGGTGTCCGCTCCCCTTCCGCCCCCACCTCCTTCCGATGAAACCCCTCGCCCGTCTTCGCTCCCTTTCGCTGCTCCTGCTGGCCGCCGGCCTGCTGCTCGTCGGCTGCGGCAAATCCGACGCGCCCTCCGCCGCGCCGTCCGCGCCCAAACCCAAGGCGGCGGACTCGCGCCGCGTCGCTGTCGTGATCTCGACGCTCAACAACCCTTGGTTCGTCGTCCTCGCCGAGACCGCGCGCGACCGTGCGAAGGAGCTCGGCTACGAGGCCGTGATCTTCGATTCGCAGAATGATCCGGCGAAGGAGTCGCAGCATTTCGACAACGTCATCTCATCCGGCTACCGCGCCGTGCTTTTCAACTGCACCGACGCCAAGGGCTCGATCGCCAACGTCCGTCGCGCCAAGGCGGCCGGTATCCCCGTCTTCTGCATGGACCGGGAGATCGAGGCGAGCGATGCGGCCGTCTCGCAGGTGCTGTCCGACAACTATTCCGGCTGCGTGGCGCTCGGACAGTATTTCGTCGAGCGGGTCGGCGAGACGGGCAAATACGTCGAGCTGCTCGGCATCGTCGCCGACACCAACACCTGGAACCGTTCGAAGGGCTTCCACTCCGTCGTCGACCGCTTTCCGGGATTGAAGATGGTCGCCCAGCAGAGCGCGGAGTTCGATCGCACCAAGGCGCTCGAGGTGCTCGAGACGATCCTGCAGGCGCATCCCGACATCGATGCGGTCTTCTGCGGCAACGACGCGATGGCCATGGGCGCGTATCAGGCGCTGCTCGCCGCCGGGAAGGCCGGCAAGGTGAAGGTCTTCGGCTTCGATGGTGCGGACGACGCGGTGAAGGCCGTCGCCGAGGGCAGGATCGCCGCGACGGTGATGCAGTTTCCGAAAACGATGGCGCGCACGGCGGCCGAGAACGCCGACAAATACCTCAAGGGCGAACGCAACTTCCCGCAGCGCATCCCCGTCGCGGTCGAACTTGTGACCCGCGAGAACGTGGCGAAATTCGGCGACTACGGCCGCAAGCCCTGAGTTCCCCGCGGCTCCCCGCTTCCCCGCGCCCTTTCCTGCTGCCGATGTCCCTGCCGGTTGCCACCTCCCCGCGTCCCCCACGTCCATGGGCGGCGCTCGCCCTCGGCGGGCTCGTCGTGGGGCTGTTCGCGCTCTATCCGCCGTTCCGCGTGGTGCGGAAGGACGGTGCGGCCGCCACGGCCACGCCGGGCCCCGGACGCCCGGCGGCAGGGGTGGCGAGCGTCGCGGGGGCGAAGGGTGCGACCAGCGGGCAGGGGGCGGCGGCGTTTTCCGCGCCGGCGTTCGTGGAGGAATTCTGGCCAACGCAGCTCGTGCCCGCGGCCCAACAGGCGCCGGAACTGGCGCCGGTGCTCGAGGCCTTGCGTCGCGATCCGGCGGCTGCGGCCGCGCAGCACGCGCGCCGCGTGGGGCTCGGCAACAACGCCTACCTCTTCGCCCGCGGCGCGGGACGTGTGACCGCGATCGAGCGCAGCCGGGTGCTGGTCGAGGTCGCGGGCGTGTCCGTCGCGCTCCGGACCGGACCGGTCTTCGGCAATACGCTGCGCGACGGCTGCGGCCTGCTCGACGTCAACCGCGCGCCCGGGCTCGCCGAGTTCAACGCGCTCGCCGCCGAGCTGAACCGGCTCGTCGAGTCGCGCGTGCAGCCGGCGCTGCGCGGCGTGGCGGTGGGCGCGGTCGTCGCGTTTGCCGGCGCGGCGGATTGGCCCGAGGCGGTGCCCGCGGAAGGCCCCTGGCTGACGTTCATCCCGGTGCGGGCGGAGGTGCAGCCATGAGCGCGGCTGACGGCGAGGTGCTGCTCGAGGCCAAAGGCATCGCCAAGTCCTTTCCCGGCGTGCGGGCGCTCGACGGCGTGTCGCTCCGCGTGCGCGCCGGCCGGCTGGTCGCCCTGCTCGGGGAGAACGGCGCCGGCAAGTCGACGCTGATGAACATCCTCTCCGGCGTGTTTCCGCCCGATGCCGGCGAGATCCGGCTCGCCGGACAAGCGGCGCCCGTGCGGTTCGCAACCGCGCGCGCAGCGCAGGATCACGGCATCGGCATCGTGCACCAGGAGCTGAACCTCGTGCCCGGGCTGTCGGTCGCCGAGAACATCTGGCTCGGCCGCGAGCCGCGGACCGCCGCCGGCCTGCTCGACTACGGCCGGCTGCATGCCGACACCGCCGCGATCCTCGCGCGGCTCGATCTGCGCTTGGCGCCGCAGACGCTCGTCGGCGATCTGCGCGTGGGCCAGCAGCAGCTCGTCGAGATCGGCAAGGCGCTCTCCGCCCGGGCGCGTGTGCTCATCCTCGACGAGCCCACCTCCTCGCTCTCCGCCCACGAGGTCGAGATCCTCTTTGGGGTCATCGGCGAGCTGAAGCGGACGGGCGTCGGGCTCGTCTATATCACGCACAAGTTCGAGGAACTCGCGCGGCTCTGCGACGATGTGGTGGTCCTGCGCGACGGCCGCGTGGTGGGCGGGGCGCCGTTCGGGGAAATGTCGCGCGAACAGATCGTGCGCCTGATGGCGGGCCGCGAGACGCAGGAACTCTTTGTGAAGGCCCCCGCCGCGCCGGGCCCCGCGGTGCTGCGGGCGGAGAATCTCACGCTGCCGGGCATGGGCCTCGGGCGGCCGCGGCTGGTCGACGAGGTCTCGTTCACGCTGCATCGCGGCGAGGTGCTCGGGATTTTCGGTCTCGTCGGCGCCGGCCGCACCGAGCTGCTGGAAACGGTCTTCGGCGTGCACGCGGGCCGGGCCACCGGCCGCCTGGTGATGCACGGCCAGCCAGTCCGCTTCGCCTCGCCCGCGGAGGCGATCGCCGCGGGGCTCGCGTTTGCGCCCGAGGATCGGAAGCGCGACGGCGTCGTGCTCCCGATGAGCGTCGCCGCCAACGCCAGCCTCGCGAGCCTCGGCCGCACGCTGCGCGCCGGCTTCACGCACGCCGGCCGCGAGGCGGCGCACGTGCGGCCGTATCTCGAGCGATTCCGCGTGAAGACGCCGTCGCTCGCGCAGCCCGTGATCAATCTCTCCGGCGGCAATCAGCAGAAGGTGATCCTCGCCAAGTGGCTCGCCAACGACCCTCAGGTCCTGCTGCTCGACGAGCCCACGCGTGGGATCGACGTGAATGCCAAGCGCGAGATCTACACCTTCATCGACGAACTCGCCCGCGCCGGCCTCGGCCTCGTGGTCGTCTCCTCCGAGCTGCCCGAGGTCCTCGCGCTCGCGGACCGCGTCCTCGTGATGTGCGAGGGCCGCGTGCGCGCCGAATTTGCGCGCGCCGAGGCCACGCCGGAATCCGTGCTGCAGGCTGCGCTCCCGGAGCGCGTGGCGCTCGCTTCCTGACATGCCCGACCCGGACTACAAGGCCCTCTTCGCCCGCTTCCGCTCGCTGCTCGCGCTCGCGCTGATGGTGCTCGTGCTCAGCCTGCTCTCGGACCGCTTCCTCACCCCGGAGAACGGCTGGAACATCCTGCGGCAGATCTCGGTGAATCTGTGTCTCTCGGTCGGGATGACGCTCGTGATCCTCAGCGGCGGCATCGATCTCTCGGTCGGCGCGATCCTCGGTCTCGCCGGCGCTGTCGCGGCGGGGCTGCTGAAGCACGGCGCCGCGCTGCCGGGCACCGACCTGATGCTCCAGTTCACGACGTCGGGTGCGATCCTCGCCGCCCTCGTGGTCGGCGCGGCCGCGGGCGGCGTGAACGGCTTTGCGATCACGCGTTTCGGGCTGCCGCCGTTTGTCGCCACGCTCGGCATGCTCAGCATTGCGCGCGGCCTCACCATGCTGTGGACGGGCGGTTTTCCGATCACGGGGCTGGGCGACAGTTTCGGCCACCTCGGCACCGGCGTGTTTCTCGGCATGCCCGTGCCGGTGTGGATCATGGTCGGGCTGACGCTCGTGTTTGTCGTCGTCACCCGGCGCACGCGCTTCGGCCGCCACCTCTACGCCGTCGGCGGCAATGAGCGCGCCGCGCGTCTCACCGGGCTCAACGTCCCGCGCATCAAACTCGCCGTCTACACGCTCGCCGGTGCGCTCGCGGGCGTCGCGGGCCTCATCGTGACCGCCCGCCTCGACTCCGCGCAGCCCAACGCCGGCCTCGGCTACGAACTCGACTCGATCGCCGCGGTCGTGATCGGCGGCACCTCGCTGTCCGGCGGCCGCGGCTCGATCTGGGGCACCGTGCTCGGCTGCCTCATCATCGGCGTGCTGAACAACGGCCTGTTTCTCCTCAACGTCTCGCCGTTCTGGCAGCAGGTGATCAAGGGCCTCGTCATCCTGCTCGCTGTCGCGATCGACAAACTCAACGCGCGCCCACGCGAATCCTGATGCGCCGACTCCGCCACCTCGTCCTGTTCCTCGCGCTGCTCGCCCCCGCCGCCGCCGCCGAACCACCGCGCCACCGCGTCATCGTGTCGACCGACATCGGCGGCACGGATTTCGACGACTTCCAGTCGATGGTGCATGTGCTCCTCTACGCCGACGTGCTCGAGATCGAGGGCCTTATCTCCTCGCCCTACGGCCCCGGCCGCAAGGAACACATCCTCACCGTGCTCGACCACTACGCGACGGATTATCCGAAACTCCGCACGTGGTCGGCGCGTTACCCGACGCCCGACGCGCTCCGCGCCCTCACGAAACAGGGCGAGACCGAGGTCGCGCCGTATGCCGGCCTGCGGCGCACGACCGAGGGCTCCGACTGGATCGTGCAGTGCGCCCGCCGGGCCGATCCGCGGCCGCTGCACGTGCTCGTCTGGGGCGGGCTCGAGGATCTCGCGCAGGCGCTGCACGACGCGCCCGACATTCTGCCCAGGCTGCGCGTCCATTTCATCGGCGGCCCCAACAAAAAATGGAGCCCCGACGCCTACCACTATCTCGCGACGCGCCACCCCACGCTCTGGTTCATCGAGTCCAACTCCACCTACCGCGGGTGGTTCGTCGGCGGCAACCAGACCGGCGACCTCGCGGCGAACGCCTTTGCCGGCGCGCACGCGGCGGGGCGGGGGGCGCTCGGGGATTTCTTCGCGCGGGGCATCCGCTTCGAGGAACGCACACGCACCGAGCTGAAGATGGGCGACACGCCCACCGTCGCGTGGCTGCTGCGCGGCGACCCGGCGCTGCCGTTCCAGCCGGGCTGGGGCGGCCGCTACGTGCGCGCGTGGCCGCGGCCGTATGTGCGCTTCGACCGGCTTACCACCGCGGCCGACCGGATGGAGTTCTGCGGCATCCTCGAACTCGTGCTGCCCCCCGGCGCAGGCGCACCGGCCCAGGTCGAGGCGCGGCTGGTGATCGAGAACCAATCCCTCATCGGCGAGGTCGACGGCGCGGGCGCGGTGCGTTTCCGCTTCTGCCCGAAGGACGCCAAGACCTACCGCTACACGATCCGCAGCAACGCGCCCGCGCTCGACGGTCGCACCGGCGAGATCACGGCCGTCCTGCCTGCGCCTGCGGCCGCGCTTGTCCCGGACTCCGCCCGGCCGAACTGGTGGACCGACGATCCGTCGCCGGCCGTCGCGGAAGGCGTGCATCAGGGCGCCCGCACCGTGAGCCAGTGGCGCGAGGAATTCCTGCGCGATTTCGCGCAACGCCTCGACCGCTGCCGCACCGCGGCTCCCTCTTCGCGATGACACCTCGTGCCCTCACCCTTGCGGCGGCGTTCCTCGTCTGCTCCCCCCTCTGCGCCGCCGCGCCCGCGACCCCGTTGCGCTGGGGCAGCTCGCTCCTCCGTCAGCCAAACGCGTGGTTTTACTCGCCCGCGGGGCGGGTCGCGGCCGACACGGTGCTCGGCTACCAATCGAAGCACGGGGCGTGGCCGAAGAACACGGACCTGCTGGTCGCTCCCACGCCCGAGCTGCTCGCGGCGGTCGAGCAAGACGGCAAGGCCAACACGATCGACAACGGTGCCACCACGCTGCCGATCCGCTTCCTCGCGCGTGCTGTTGAGGCGACCGGCGAAACGCGCTACCGCGAGGCGGTGCTCCGCGGCATCGATTACCTCCTTGCGAGCCAGTATCCAAACGGTGGATTCCCGCAGTTTTTCCCGCTGCGCAAGGGCTACTACTCCCATATCACCTACAACGACGGGGCGATGATCCTCGCGCTCGAGCTGCTGCGCGATCTGGCGGCGGGCCGCGCGCCCTTCGTTTTCGTCGACGCCGCCCGTCGCACGCGCGCTGCGAAGGCCGTTCAGCGCGGCATCGAATGCATCCTGAAAACGCAGGTGCGGCAGGCCGGACGCCTCACGGTCTGGTGCGCGCAGCACGACGAGCGGACGCTCGCACCCGCGTGGGCCCGCAAATACGAGCCGCCGTCCCTCTCCGGCTCCGAGAGCGTCGGCGTGGTGCGCTTCCTGATGGCGATCGAGCGGTCGACGCCCGAGATCGTCGCCGCGGTCGAGGGCGCGGTCGCGTGGTTCCGCGCCGTGCCGATCGTGGGGCAACGCGTCGAGAGCGTGCCGGTTCCCGGCGGGAAACCCGACCGTCGGCTCGTGGCCGATCCCGCCGCGCCGCCGCTCTGGGCGCGATTCTACGACCTCGAGACGAACCGTCCGCTCTACATGGACCGCGACTCCAAGCCACTGGGCGACTTCTCGCAGGTGAGCTACGAGCGCCGCAGCGGCTACGGCTACCACGGCGACTGGCCCGCCGCCTTGTTGACCCGCGATTACCCCGCGTGGCGCACGCGCCTCGGCCTGCCGCCGGAAACCCAACCCGCCACCCCATGAAATTCCTCCTCCGCAGCGGACTTCTGCTTTGTGCCGCGAGCGTCGCGCTCGCCTCCGCCCCCCGCAGCCCCGGCCCGCTGCGTATCGCCGCCGATGGCCGGTCGTTCCAGCAGGCGGACGGGGCGCCGTTCTTCTGGCTGGGCGACACCGCGTGGCTCATCGCGCAGAAGCTGAACCGCGAGGAGGTGAAGACCTATTTCGCCAACCGTCAGGCCAAGGGCTTCAACGTCGTCCAGTTCTGCGTCGTCCAGTTTCTCAACGACAAGTCCTTCAACGGCAGCCCGGCGCTGGTCGGCGAAGACATCGCGAAACTCCGTGTCACCCCCGGCGCCGATCCCGCCGATCCCGCGCAATACGACTATTGGGATCACGTCGACTTCATCGTCGACACCGCGGCCGCCCACGGCTGCCACGTCGCCCTTGCGCCCGTCTGGAGCCACATGATCCGCCGCACGCCGCTCTCCGCGGCGCAGGTCGGGCCTTACATCGCCCAGCTGGCGGCGCGCTACCGTGATCGGACCAACGTGATCTGGCTCAACGGTGGCTCCGGCCGGGGCCATGAGAACGCCGATGTCTGGCGCACGATCGGCGAGACCCTGCAGCGCGAGAATCCGCACCAGCTGGTCTCGTATCACCCGTTTGGCCGGACCGTGACGACCGAGTGGTTCAAGGACGCCGCGTGGCTCAGCTTCCATATGTTCACGTCGGGCCACCGGCGCTACGACCAGGACACCGAGGGTCGCAAATACGGCGAGGACAACTGGCGCTACGTGATCGAAGCGCGCGCCGCCGACCCGAAACGTCCCGTGCTCGACGCCGAGCCTGCCTACGAAAACACGCCGCAGGGTCTGCATAAACCCGAGGAGCCGTATTGGACCGCGGCCGACTCCCGCCGTTACGCCTACTGGTCCGTCTTCGCCGGCGCCGCCGGGCACACCTTCGGCGAGAACTCCGTCCGCCAGGTCTACATCCCCGCCGAGGCGCGGCCCGCCAGCGGCGCGAAGGGCTTCATCATGGAGCGCCTCGAAACCGACGGCGCCCGCGCGATGGTGCACCTCAAGGCGCTGATGCTCTCCCGTCCGTTCTTCGAGCGCGTCGCCGACCAATCGCTCCTCGCCGGCGACGAGGGCGAGAAATACGACCGCGTGCTCGTTCTCCGCGGCAGGAGCCATCTCTTCGCCTACGCCTACACCGGCCGCGACTTCACGTTGCAACTCGGCGCGCTCACCGGCTCGAAGCTGAGTGCCGCATGGTTCAACCCGCGCACCGGCGAAGTCACCGCCGCCGACTCCGTCGCCAACTCCGGCACCCGCACGTTCAACCCACCCGGCAACCCCGCCCCGGGCAACGATTGGGTGCTCGTCCTCGATGACGCCGCCCAGTCCTTCCCTCAGCCCGGCTCTCCCCGCACGCCCTGACGCCATGAAACTCCGCCCGCTTCTCCTCCTGCTCGCCACCGCCGGCCTCGGCGCCCTCGTCACCGCCGCTGCGTCCGCCGCCCCGGCGCCGGCCAAGCCCCGCGTCTTCGTGCTGACCGACATCGAGAACGAGCCCGACGACGCGATGTCGCTCGTGCGGTTTCTCACCTACGCCAACCAGTTCGACATCGAGGGCATCATCGCGACGACCTCGATCCACCAGCGCACCAAGGTCGCGCCGCAGACGATCCGCCGCATCGTCGAGGCCTACGGCAAGGTCCGCGACAACCTCGAGCGGCACGAGCCGGGTTTCCCGCGCGGCGCCGACCTGCTCGCGCGCGTCGGCGAGGGCCTGCCGGTCTACGGCCTGCAGGGCGTGGGCGAGGGCAAGGATTCGCCCGGTTCCGAGCTGCTGGTGCGCGCCATCGAGCGCGACGACCCGCGTCCGCTCTGGGTGCCCGTCTGGGGCGGCCCCAACGTGCTCGCCCAGGCGCTTTGGAAAATCCGCGCCACCCGCCCGGCTGACGGACTCGCGCGCGCCGTCGCCAAACTCCGCGTCTACGCCATCTCCGACCAGGACGACTCCGGGCCCTGGCTGCGCGAGCAGTTCCGCGAGCTGTTCTACATCGCCAGTCCCGGATTCAGCGCGGGCGGCGCATATCACCACGCCACGTGGAGCGGCATCAGTGGCGATTACTTCCACGCCCGCTGCGCCGGCGCCGACTTCAACCTCGTCTCCAACGAATGGCTCGACCGCAACATCCGGAAGAAGGGCCCGCTCGGCGCGGAGTATCCGCGTTGGGACTACCTGATGGAGGGCGACACGCCGAGTTTCCTCGGTCTGATCGACAACGGACTCAATGCGCCCGAGCGGCCCGACTGGGGTGGCTGGGGTGGCCGCTACGAACTCTACACGCCGCGTCCGCAGAAGTGGCACCTGCGCCCCGAGACGCGCCCGCTCTGGACCGATGCCGACGACGAGGTGCTCGGCGTCGATGGCCGCTGGCACGACAACAACCACGCCACCATCTGGCGCTGGCGCGAGGCGTTCCAGAACGACTTCGCCGCCCGCATGGACTGGACGGTGAAACCCTACAAGGAGGCCAACCATCCGCCGGTGCCGAAACTCGGCCACGCGGCCGAACTCTCGGTGCAACGCGGGGCGCGCGTCGAGCTCAGCGCCGAGGGCAGCAGCGATCCCGACGGCGACGGGCTGTCGTATCAGTGGTTCTATTACCCGGAGGCCGGCTCGTTCGCGACCTCCGCTTCGCGCTCCGGCCAGCCGCTCGAGATCCGGAACTTCGACCACGCCAAGGCGTGGTTCACGGTGCCCACCAGCCGCGTCATGGCGCCGGGCACCGGCACCATGCACATCATCCTCGCCGTCACCGACCACGGCGCGCCGCGCCTCACGCGCTACCAGCGCGTGGTCGTCACAGTCGTGCCCTGACTCGCTTCGCCTGCCGGCGGCGACGTTTCGCCTTGGCTCACTGCACGCACATGAAATCAGGCCTGCTTCACCCGCTCGTCGCCGCCGTCCTCGCCGCGCTCTCCCTCCTTGCCGGGGCCGTCCGCGGAGCCGAGGGGATCACGCGCTGGGGACAGGATGTGCTCAAACAAAAGCCCGCGTGGTATGCCTCCGCCGCGGCCCGCGCCGTCGCCGACAGCGTCGTGCAGTATCAATCGCCGCAGGGTGGCTGGCCCAAGAGCACCAATCTCGCCGTCGCACCGCGCTCGCCGAAGGACATTCCGCCACCCGGTGGCGGCCGCGCGAACAGCTTCGACAACGATGCGACCACGCTGCCGTTGGAATTCCTTGCCCGCATGGTGTCGGCGACCGGCGACGCGCGCCACCGGGAATCGTTTCTCCGCGGGTTGGACTACCTTTTCGCCGCGCAGTATCCCACCGGGGGCTGGCCGCAGTTCTTTCCCCTGCGCGGAGAGTATTACGACCGCATCACCTACAACGACGGCGCGATGATCCGCGTGCTGATCATCGTGCGCGATGTCGCCGCGGGCCGATCGCCCTATGCGTTCGTGGACGCCTCGCGCCGCGCGACAGCCGCCGCCGCCATGCAGCGCGGGATCGATTGCATCCTGAGGACCCAGATCAAACAGGACGGCAAAGTCACCGCGTGGTGTGCGCAGCATGATGAGCGCACGCTCGCCCCCGCCTGGGCGCGCACCTACGAGCCCCCCTCGCTCTCCGGCGGCGAGACCGCCGAGATTGTGCGTTTCCTGATGTCGGTCGAAAAGCCGGGCCGGGAGATCGTGGCCGCCATCGAAGGGGCCGTCGCGTGGCTGCGGGCCGTTCAGATCAAGGGGGTCCGACTCGACCGTATTCCCGGCCCGGACGGCCGCACGGAGCGGCGTCTCGTCCACGATCCCGCCGCGCCCCCGCTCTGGGCCCGTTTCTATGAACTCGGGAGCAATCGCCCGCTCTACCTCGATCGCGACTCCGCCTTCAACTACGACTACGCCAAAGTCGGCTACGAACGCCGCAGCGGTTACGACTATCATGGCACGTGGGCCGCCAGCCTCCTCACGCAGGATTATCCCGCGTGGCGCGCCCGACTTTCTTCCGCGCCGAAATGATCGCCAACCTTCACGCGCCGCTGCCGCGGTGTTCACCGCATCATCTTTACCGTTTCGCCCTTTCCACTCCATGAGCGATCCCTTTTCCCGCTTGCCCGTCGCAATCGCGTTTACGCTCGCCAGCGCTCTCGTTGCGCACGCCGCGTCGCAGACCAGCACGAGTATCACCCTGCAGGAGTTGGAGCCGGGCATCTGCGATCCGGTGATGTTCGAGGCCAGAGGCACGGGCTTTACCGGCGCCGGTTACATCAACACGCCGAACGACAAAGCCGCCCGGATCACCTGGAGCGTCAAGTCCCCGGCCGGCGGTCCGCATACGCTGGAGATCCGCTTTGCCAACGGCGGCACGCAAGCCCGCCCGGGCGTGCTCGAGGTCAATGGCGGCGCGAACGGAAAATTCGACGTGGCCCTGCCTCTGACTGGCAGCTTCGCGCAGTGGCAGACCGCAACCGTGGACGTCGACTTGATCGCCGGGGAGAACACCATCGCCTTGCAGGCCATCACTGACGGAGGCCTCGCCAATATCGACTACCTGAAGGTAACCGGTGCGAACCCATCCCCGGGCAATTGTGGCGAGCCGGCACCCCCCGCCGGGCCGGCCACTCCGCTGGACTTCAGTTACTTGAACGCGCCCCCCGTCGGCTGGGTGACCCAGGGCGACGGCGTCACCGGTGGAGGCAACGCCCGCCCCGTCGTAGCGCGGAGCATGAGCGAACTTCAGGCCCTGGCCTCCGGCGACGAACCGAGGGTGATCCACGTTGACGGCAGGCTTCGCGGCACGCTGACAGTGGGATCGAACAAGACCATCGTCGGTCTGCGGGGCGCGGAGATCCGCAGCGATGGCCGGGTGCTGCACCTCCCGCGTTCCCGCAACGTGATCATCAAAAACCTCCATCTCGTGGGGGTGAATAAACCCAATCAGACCAACACCGTCCTGCACGATGTGAAGAACGTCTGGCTGGACCACAATTCGTTCATCAACGGCAGTCATGACCTCCTGATGATATCGGGGACTTCCGACTTCGTCACCCTATCCTGGAATGTTTTCCGCCAGACCTATTTCGGACACGACCACATGGGCGTTAACATCGGCGCGAGCGACAAAGATACGACGAGCCGCGGGCATTTGCGGGTTACCCTGCATCACAACTTCTACGCCAAGTTCGTCAACGAGCGCATGCCCCGCGTCCGCTTCGGTCAGGTGCACACATTCAACAACCTCTGCCTCGCCGGCACCGACGTCCAGTCGCGCTCCTACTACGCGGTGCGCCCGGGCGTCGACGCCAACGTCCGGTCGGAGCGGAATATCTACAAGGACTTCGTCGGTCCGTCGTGGTGGTGGACGTCCGAGAAGCTGGGCGCCGAGACTGCCACGGTGTTCAATTACGCCCGCGGAAACGGGAACAGCGTGCTCGAGTCGATCGAGGACGTGGCCATCCCGGCGGCCGTGAGAGGTCCCATCGCGATCAAGGAACACGAAGGCGTCACCGGCCAGGCCGGCTTCTTTGGCAACGGCAAGGCCTTCGTCCCGCCCTACGCCTACACCGCCGATCCCATCGAAGGTCTCGAGGATAAGATCCGCGCTGGCGCCGGTGCGCGCTGATCGAAGCCTGTTTCGACCGGCGCCGGCGGCACCTTACTCTCCGATTAAAAATGCCTCATTCGACGGGAGAAATCCCCGTCACATACCGTTAAAATCCGCCTCGCTGCGCCAGACTTCGCCCGATCCCCCTCCGCTGCCAGCCGTCCTGCCTCTTCCTATGTCCACCTCACGCACCGTCCTCGGTGTCATCTTCGGCAACCGGGATTTCTTTCCCGACAAGCTCGTGCCCGACGCCCGGGCCGACATCATGCGCCTCTGCGGCGAGCTCGGCGTGGAGGCCGTGATGCTCGATCCCGCCGAGACCAAGCTCGGCGGCGTCGAGACGCACCAGGATGCGCGCCGGTGCGCGGAGCTCTTCCGGCGCCACCGCGACCGGATCGCCGGTGTGCTCGTGTGCCTCCCGAACTTTGGCGACGAGAAGGGCGTGGCCGATGTGCTCAAGCTTTCCGGCCTCGAAGTGCCCGTGCTTGTGCAGGGCTACCCCGACGAACTCGATAAACTCGATGTGATCCGCCGCCGCGACGCGTTCTGCGGCAAGATCTCCGTCTGCAACAATCTCCGGCAGGCCGGCATCGCCTACTCGCTCACGACGAAGCACGTCGTGAATCCGCTCGACGCCTCGTTCCGCACGGACCTCACCAACTTCGTTGCCGTCTGCCGTGTGGTCCGCGGTCTCCGCGGCGTGCGCATCGGCGCGGTTGGCGCGCGGCCCGGCGCGTTCAACACCGTGCGCTATTCCGAGAAGCTCCTCGAGCGGCACGGCATCAGCGTCACCACGATCGACCTCTCCGAGATCCTGGGCGCGGCCGCGAAGCTTGGCGACAAGGACGCCCGCCTCACCGCGAAGATCGAGGCGATCCGAGCCTACGCCGACGCCACCGCCGTCCCGCCGCCGCGCCTCGTGCAGATGGCGCGCCTCGGCGTGGTGCTCGACGACTTCGTCGCGGCTCACCACCTCGATGCCACCGCCATCCAGTGCTGGACCTCGGTGCAGGCCAACCACGGCTGCAATGTCTGCACCTCGATGAGCATGATGAGCGAGGCGTTCCTGCCGAGCGCCTGCGAGGTGGATGTCACCGGCGTGCTCACCATGTATGCGATGCAGCTCGCGTCGCTTTCCCCGAGCGCGCTCGTCGACTGGAACAACAACTACGGGTCGGCCGACGACAAGTGCGTGCTGTTTCACTGCGGCAACTGGGCGAAATCCTTCCTGCCCGATGTCCGCATCCTCAACGCCCCCATCCTCGGCTCCACGCTCGGCGTCGAGAACACCTGGGGTGCGCTCGACGGCCGCACCCCGGCGGCCCCGCTCACCTACGGCCGCATCACGACTGACGACGCCGCGGGCGTCATCCGCACCTACGTGGGCGAGGGCCAGCTGACGAACGACGAGCTGAAGACCTTCGGCAACCGCGCCGTCGCGCACGTGCCACGCCTGCAGAAACTGATGCGGCACGTGTGCCGCGAGGGCTTCGAACATCACGTGGTGATGAACGCCTCGCGCACGGCCGGCATCCTTGCCGAGGCGTTCGAGCGCTACCTGGGTTGGGAAGTCTACCACCACGAAGCCCCGCAGGACTGACATGACCGACCGCGAACTCGCCCTGAAATCCTGCGCGCTGCGGCGCCGCATGCTCCGCCTCATCCACACGGCGGGTGCGGGCCACACCGGCGGCGGACTCTCCTGCCTCGATATCCTCAACGTGCTCTACAATCGCGTGCTCAACATCGCCCCGGAGTCCGTCGCGGCGCCGACGCGCGACCGCTACGTGCAGAGCAAGGGCCACTGCGTCGAGGCGCTCTACGTCGTGCTGGCCGACCGCGGCTACGTCCCCGACGCCGACCTCGACACCGTCTGCCGCTACCGCAGTCCCTACGTCGGCCATCCGACGCGGAAGATCCGTGGCGTCGAAATGAACACCGGGGCGCTCGGTCACGGGCTGCCCATCTGCGTCGGCATGGCGCTCGCGGCCCGGCTCGGCGGCGCGGGGTTCCGGGCGTTCACGCTGCTCGGCGACGGTGAACTCGCCGAGGGTTCCAACTGGGAGGCGGCGATGGCCGCGGCCCACTACAAATTGGACAACCTCGTCGCCATCCTCGACCACAACTCGCTCCAGATCACCGGACCGACGTGCGAGGTGATGTCCAACGCGCCGCTCGATGCGAAGTGGCGGGCCTTCGGCTGGGAGGTGCGGGTGGTGGACGGACATGACTACGCTGCGCTCACGGTCGCGCTCACCGCGCCCCCGCCGGCTGGTCGCCCGCTGCTCGTGATCGCCAACACGATCAAGGGCCGCGGCGTGAGCTTCATGGAGAACGTCGGCAAATGGCACCATGGCGTGCCCACCGACGAGGAACTCGCCCGCGCGCTGGCCGAACTCGACGCCGCGGAGCGCAAACTCGGGGAGGCCGCCGCATGAGCGCCCCCGCCCCCGCCATGTTCACGCCGGCCGCCCAGGCGATGGCCGCGAAGCTCGGCCTGCGCAAGGGTCGGGCCAACCTCGAGGAGTTTGCCGACACGCTGCAGACGCTCGCCGCCGCGGATCCCAACATCGTCGCGGTCACGTCCGACTCCCGCGGCTCCGGCAAGCTCGCGCCCTACGGGAAGGCGCTGCCGCGGCAGATCGTCGAGGTCGGCATCGCCGAGCAGAATCTCGTCGGCATCACGGCCGGCCTCGCCGCCTGCGGCCGCAAGGCCTTCGGCGTGTCGCCCTCGTGCTTCCTCACCGCGCGCTCGCTCGAGCAGATCAAGAACGACGTCTGCTACTCCGATGTGCCCGCGGTGCTCGTGGGCATCAGCTCCGGCGTGAGCTACGGCGCGCTCGGTTCGACGCACCACTCGCTGCACGACCTCGCGGTCCTGCGGGCGATCCACAACCTCACGGTCATCGTCCCGGCCGACAACTTCGAGACCCGCGCGGCGATCCGCGCGGCGGCCCGCGCGCCCCGGCCGGTCTTCGTCCGCTTCGGCAAGGCGGCGATGCTCGACATCGTTCCGCCGAACTCCGCCTTTGAGCCGGGCCGCGCGATCACGCTGCGGGAGGGCCGGGAGGTCGCGTTTCTCGCCAACGGCGAGACCGTGGTGCACGCGCTCCTCGCGGCCGCGCTGCTGGCCGAGCAGGGCGTCGCGGCACGCGTGGTCAGCGTCCACACCGTGAAGCCGCTCGACACCGCCGCCGTGCTTGCCGCCGGCCGCGAATGCCGCGCGGTCGTCACGGTCGAGGAGCACATGCTCGCGGGCGGGCTCGGCGAGGCGGTCGCCTCGACCCTGCTGCAGGCCGGCCTCGCGCCCCGTTTCCGGATGGTCGGTTTTCCCGACGAGGACACCGTCACCGGCGCACAGGCCGATCTGTTCCGTCACTACGGCATCTCGATGGAAGGCCTGGCCGCCACGGCGCGCGCGCTGCTCTCCGCCTGATCATGCGCTGCATCCTCGCGCTCGACCAGAGCACCTCGGCCACCAAGGCCATGCTCTTCGCGGCGGACGGCCGGCTGCTCGACCGCGAGTCGCGCGACCATGGGCAGCACTATCCGCAGCCGGGCTGGGTGGAGCACGACGCCGAGGAGATCTGGGGCAACGTCCTCGCCGTCACGCGCGCGCTGCTCGCCCGGCGGCCGGCGGAGGCGGAGATCCTGGGCCTCAGCCTCACGAACCAGCGGGAGACGTTTGTGGTGTTCGAGCGCGGCACGGGCCGGCCGCTGCACCCGGCGATCGTGTGGCAGTGCCGGCGCAGCGAGGCGCTCTGTGCCGACGCGCTTGCCGCGGGGCAGGGTGAGCGCGTGGCGGAGGCGACGGGCCTGCGGATCGATCCGTATTTCTCGGGCTCGAAACTGCAGTGGCTGGTGCGGGCGCGGCCGGACCTGCGCGCACGCCTCGCGGACGGCACCGCGCTTTGCGGCACGATCGACGCCTACCTGATCCATCGGCTGACGGGCGGCGCGGTTTTTGCCTGCGATTCGTCCAACGCCAGCCGCACGCTGCTCTACGACGTGCGCCGCCTCGCGTGGAGCGACGAGCTCTGCGCCCTTTGGGAGGTGCCGCGGCGGGCGCTGCCCGAGGTGCGCGACAGTGCGGCGATGTTCGGCCGCACCGATCTGGGCGGGGCGCTGCCGGCGCCCGTGCCGATCTGCGGCGTGATGGGCGACTCGCAGGCGGCGTTGTTCGCCCACGGCTGTTTCGCCCCCGGCGCGGCCAAGGTCACGTTCGGCACCGGATCCTCGGTGCTGCTCAACGTCGGCCACGCGTTCCGCCGCTCGGGCAGCGGCGTGCTCACGGCGCTGGCGTGGACGCATGCCGGCGTGCCGACCTATGCCTTCGAAGGCATCATCATCAGTGCCGCCTCCACGCTCACGTGGCTCCGCGACCAGCTCGGCCTGCTCGAATCGCTCGCCGAGGTGGAGGCGATGGCGCGGGAGCTCCCCGACAACGGCGGCGTGCACCTCGTGCCGGCGTTCTCGGGTCTCGGTCTGCCCTATTGGCGGCCCGAGGCGCGGGCGGCGCTGGTGGGACTGTCGACGCACAGCGACCGGCGCCACGTGGTGCGCGCGGCGCTCGAGTCGATCGCGTTCCAGCTCAACGATGCGCTGGGCGCGCTGCGGCACGACGCGCACCTCGAGCTCGCGGCGATCCACGCCGACGGCGGTCCGACCAACAACGCGTTCCTCATGCAGTTCACCGCCGATCTCACCGGCGCGGAGCTGCGGCTCGCGCCCTTCGCCGAGTGCTCCGCGTGGGGCGCCGCGCTCGCGGGGCTGCGGGGGCTGGGCGTCCATGGCTCGCTCGCGGAGCTGGCGGCGCTGGCGCAGCCGGGCCGCGTGTATCGTCCGCAGCTGCCGCCCGGGCAGACCGCGGCGCTCGTGCGTCGCTGGCACCACGCGGTGCGGCAGACCTTGCTCGCGCCCGAGAATTGAAGGACAGCTCCGGCATGCGCCGCCGCCTAAGACTCGCCCGGACCCTTGTGATGCTGGCGGGTGCCGTGCTCGCAGGGGCGCCGGCGGGCCGGGCCGGCGAGCGCGCGCTGGTCGACACCACGCGCTCGCCCAAGGCCGTCCTCTACATGCCGGATCTGGCCGACGTGCGCTGGCAGGGCGGCCTGCTGGGCGAACGCTTCGCCGTGGCGCGCGACACGATGGTGCCGCACATGGGCGAGTTGATGCGGAATCCCGCCACGAGCCCGGCTTGGACCAACTTCCGCATCGCGGCCGGCCTCGAGTCAGGTCGTTTTCGCGGGCCGCCCTTCAACGACGGCGATTTCCTCAAGTGGCTCGAGGCTGCGATCCAGATCTTCGCGGTCACGCGCGAGGCGAAGCTCGGGGCGGAGATCGAGGAAACGGTGGCCGTGATCGTGCGGGCGCAGCGGGAGGACGGCTACCTGCACACGCAGGCGATCGTCCCGCAGCGCGCCGGCGAGCCGCGGCGGGAGTTTGCCGACCGCGAGCATTTCGAAACCTACAACATGGGCCACCTGATGACCACGGCGGCCGTGCACCACCGCGTCACCGGCCAGCGCACGTTGCTCGAGGCGGCGATCAAGGCGGCGGACTACCTCGAGCGCCTGTGTCGGGAGAAGCCGCAGGAGCTCGCGCGCAACGCGATCTGCCCGTCCCACTACATGGGCGTGATGGAGATCCACCGCAGCACGCGCGACCCGCGTTATCTCCGGCTCGCGGAGCAGCTGATCGAGATCCGCAGCCTTGTGCCGCCGGCCGAGGGCAGCGACCACAACCAGGATCGGATGCCCTTCCGGCAGATGACGGAGGCGGTCGGCCACGCGGTCCGGGCCAACTACCTCTACGCGGGCGTCACCGACGTCTACGCCGAGAACGGCGATGCCACGCTGCTCGCGCCGCTGCGCGCGATCGCCGACAACATCGCCACGCGCAAACTCTACGTGACCGGCATGACCGGCGCGCTCTACGACGGCGCGTCGCCCGACGGCGTGCCGCATACGCAGCACAAGTTCATCCGCCCGGTGCACCAGGCCTACGGCCGGAGCTACCAGCTGCCCAATCTCACCGCCTACAACGAGACCTGCGCGACCATCGGCTACGGCATGTGGCTGTGGCGCATGCTCGCGGTCACGGGCGACGCGCGTTTCGCCGACCAGTTCGAGCAGACGCTCTACAACGGGGTGCTGCCCGGCATCAGTCTCGAGGGAAAGCACTACCTCTACACCAACGCGCTTCGGAAGCTGCACGCGTTCGATGTGCCCCTCCGCTGGTCCCGCGCGCGGGTGGCGAACATCCCGGCGAGTTTCTGCTGTCCGCCCAACGTCGTGCGCACGATCGCCGAGGCGCACAACTACGTCTACGCCCTCTCGGCCGACACGGTGTGGGTGAATCTCTACGCGGCCTCGACGCTCGACTCCCGCTGGCTCGACGGCACGCGCGTCGTCCTGCGGCAGGAGACGGATTACCCGTGGGACGGAGGGGTGAAACTCGTGTTTGACGACGTGCCGGGCCGCGACGTCACCCTGAAGCTGCGGGTGCCCGGCTGGCTGAAGCGCGGGGCGTTTGGCGTGCGGATCAACGGCGAGCCGGTCGCCGGGGACTTCGCACCCGGCACCTACGCCGAGCTGCGCCGTCGCTGGCGGAAGGGCGACCGTCTGCAGCTCGACCTCGCATTCCGGCCGGTGCTCTGGGAGGCCAATCCGCTGATCGAGGAGACGCTCGCCCAGGTGGTGATCCGGCACGGCCCGCTGGTGTATTGCGTGGAGTCGAACGACCTGCCCGCAGGCGTGCGGCTGGCCGATCTCGCTTTGTCGCTGCGGCCGCCGACGGCCTTCCGGGTGCAGCGCGAACGGATCGCGGGCGCCACGGTCGCGACGCTGACCTTCGACGCCCTGGCTGCTGCGACGCGGACATGGGCGCCGGGCGAACTCTACCGCGAACACGAGCCCGCGCCGCCGCGGTCGGTGCCGGTGAAGGCCGTGCCCTACTTCGCGTGGGGCAATCGCGGCGACACGGAGATGACCGTCTGGCTGCCGGCGCGCTGAGCGCCGGCGCCGCGATTGACCCGCGGCGGAGGGGCCCCGAAGCTGACCGGATGTCCCACGCGCAGGATAGCGTTTTTGATCCCGTCGAGGAGGTGATCGCCGACATCGCGGCGGGCCGCCTCGTGATCGTCACCGACGACGAGGATCGGGAGAACGAAGGCGATCTGATCATGGCGGCCTCGAAGGCCACGCCGGAGACGGTGAACATGATGATCCGCCACTGCAGCGGCATCGTGTGCGTGCCGATGCTCGAGCCGCAGCTGCGGCACCTCGGCCTCGGGCCGATGGTGGCGCGCAACCGCGAGGTGCAGCGCACGGACTTCACGGTCAGCGTCGACGCCGCGCAGGGCATCGGCACCGGCATCAGTGCGGTGGACCGCACCACCACGATCCGCCTGCTCGCCGATCCGGCGACGATGCCCGAGCAGCTGGTGCAGCCGGGCCATGTGTTTCCCCTCCGGGCCCGGCCCGGTGGCGTGCTCCAGCGCGCCGGTCATACGGAAGCCGCAGTCGATCTCGCGGTGCTGGCCGGACTGCCGCCCGCGGGCATCCTGTGCGAATTGGTCAACGACGACGGCACCGTGCAGCGGCTGCCGCAGCTGATCGAGTTCAAGCGCCGCTTCGGGCTGAAGATGACCTCGATCGAGCAGCTGATCGAGTATCGCACCGCGCGCGAGAAGCACGTGCAGGAAATCGGCCGGCACGAGATCGCCACGCGGTTCGGGCCGTTTGCGGTCCATGCCTTCCGCAGCGAGCTCGATGGGCGGCACCATTTCGCGCTCGTGAAGGGGGCGATCGGGCCGGGACCGACGCTCGTGCGCGTGCACCGGGAAAACGTGCTGCACGATCTGCTGCAGGGCGAAACGGATCCCGGCCGCGTCGGCATCCACGCGGCGATGGAGCGCATTGCGCGGCACGGGTCCGGCGTGCTGCTCATTCTCTCGCGGGCCAACGACGGCGCGCAGCTGCTCGACACGATCCGCGGCGATGCGGCCGCACCTTCGGCGCGCACCATGCTCCGCGAATACGGCATCGGCGCGCAGATTCTCCATGGGCTCGGCCTGCGCGAGATCCGGCTGCTGGCCACCTCGGGCCGGAAGCCGATCGCGATCGAGGGCCACGGCCTCTCGATCGTCGAACATGTGATGATGTAGCCGGCGCGCGCCGGGGCCGCTCCGCGCGGGGCCTTACCCGCGCGGGGCGATGGGCACCACGTTTCCCTTGGCGGCGGACGCGTAGCACGCCTCGACGAGGGCCGTGCTCCGGAGGTAATCCTCGCCGGTGCTCTCGAACGGCGTGCCGTCGCGCAACCGGGCGACAAAATGCTGCTGCAGCGCGAAAACGCAGTCGCCGGCAAAGCCGTCGCGGGAATGCGGATACTCGAGCCGCCGCGCGGGCGCGCCGAGGAGCTGCAGCGTGAGGTTGCCGTCGTGGTCGAGCTCGAGATGGCCGCGGCGGCCGTCGAGCCGCACGGTGCCGAAAGTATAGCGTGGGTCGGCGGTGGCGGATTCGTTGTAGCGCGAGGCGTCGATGATGCCGGTCGCGCCGGAGGCGAAGCCGCAGACGATCTGGCCGGCGTCCTCGCCCGCGATCGCGGAATTGCGGCGCTGCAGCCGCGCATAGACGGACGAGATTTCGCCGCCGAGGAAGCGGAACGTATCGAGAAAATGGACGAGGGTCTCGTGCACGAGGAGCCGCGGCGCGGAGCGGAAGAACGGCTGGCGGGCGAGGTAGGCGTCGGCCGGCCAGCCGTCGCCCATCCGCATGCGGAGGCCGATGGAGAACAGCTCGCCGAGCGTGCCGGCGTCGAGCTGGCGGCGCAGCTCGCGATACCACGGCTGCCAGCGGAAATTCTCGTGCACCATGAAGCGCACGCCGGCCCGGCGCGCGGCGTCGACGACGGCGACGGCCTCGGCCCAGGTGGGCGCGAGCGGCTTCTGGCAGACGATGGCGCAGCCGCGGGCGGCGGCCAGCTGCACGGCTTCGAGGTGCGACTCGGGCGCGGTGATGATGTCGACGAAGTCGGGGCGCTCGGTATCGAGCACCGCGGCGAGTTCGGACCAATCGGCCACGCGCGGGATGCCGTGGCGGGCGGCCGCCTCGCGGGCGGGCGCGAGTTCGCGGTTCACGAGGGCGACGATGCTCACGCCGGGCAGGCGCGACCACGCCTCGAGGTGGAAGCGGCTGAAGTAGCCGGCGCCGACGCAGACTCCGCGGAGAGGTTTCATAGCGGGGTTCTCCGGCGCGTTCAGCGGGCGGGCAGCTCGAACCAGAACACGCTGCCGCCGGTGGCGGGGAAGTCCGCCCCGACGGTGCCGCGCTGCGCTTCGATGAGGTGGCGCACGATGGCGAGCCCGAGACCGTTGCTTTCCTCGCCGGCGGTCGGGCGGGGCGAGAGGCGGGCGTGCTCGCGGAAGAGTTGGTCGCGCTCGGTCTCCGGCACGCCGGGGCCGGTGTCGCTCACTTCGACGCGGACGCCGTCCGAGCCCGTGCGGGTGGCGACGGTCACGTGGCCGCCGGCGGAGGTGAACTTGAGGGCGTTGCTGGTGAAGTTGGCGAAGGCCTGATACGCGAGACCGGCGTCGCAGTGCGCGAGCGGCAGATCGGCGGCGAGGCGGCTCTCGAGCGTGATCTGTTTCCGCTCGGCGGCGGGCGTGTGCTGGCGGACGACGGCGTCGGCGAGCAGGTTGAGGTCCACGCGCGAGCGGACGCCGGAGCGCGTCTCGCCGGGTGCGGCGGCGCGGATGTCGAGAAACGTATCGATGATCCGGCGCATCTGGTTCGCGGAGTCGCCGATGTTGCCGATGTAGCGCACGGTTTCGTCGGGCACGCCGGGCTGACGCCGCGCGAGTTCGGCGGCCATGAGGATCAGGCAGAGGGGATTGCGCAGGTCGTGGCCGGCGATGCGCATGAAGCGGTCCTTGAGGGTGAGCTGTTCCTGCAGTTCGCGGCGGAGGCGGCGGAGCGCGAGGTGCGTGCGGATGCGGGCGAGGGCCTCCTCGTGCTCGATGGGCTTGGTGATGTAGTCGACGCCGCCGGCGCCGAAGGCCTTCACCTTGTCGGCGATCTCGCTCAGCGCGGTCATGAACAACACGGGCACATCGCGCGTGTTGGCGCGGGCCTTGAGCCGGCGGCAGGTCTCGAAGCCGTCGATGCCGGGCATCATGACGTCGAGCAGGATCAGATCCGGGAGAGTCTGCTCGGTCTGGGCGAGGGCTTCCTCGCCATCCTCGGCGACCATGAGCTGGTAGCCGGCGGCGCCGAGGGTTTCGACGAGCACGCCGAGATTTGCCGGTGTGTCGTCCACGATGAGGATGGTTTCGGGCACGGAAGAAAGGGGGGAGGGCGAAAGGCGAAAGTCGGAAGGCGGAAGGCGGAAACTAGGGGAGCGGAAGCGGTGGGTGTTCTCTTGGTTTCCTGGATTCTGAATTCCTCCGGTTCTCAGCCGGTGTAGCGGGCGACGAATTGGCGGATGGCCTTCATTTTGAAGCGGGCGGCGAGATCGAGGACGTTCTGGGCGAAGGGGGCGTATTTCGGGTCGAGGGCGAGCAGAGCCTGGGCGCGCTGGCGGATGCCGACGACGTCGCCCTTGGCGGCGAGTTCGTAGATCGCGGTCGCCTCGGCGGCAGGGGGCGGGTGGATCGCGGCGGCGAAGGGGGCGCGCGTCTCCTCCGACTCGGCGTGCTGCCACTCGAGGCCGAGCACGCGCTGGATCATGGCCCAGAGATCCTCCTCGCGAAACGGCTTCGCGAGAAACTCGTCGCAGCCGGCGGCGATGCACTCGGCGCGGTCGAGGTCGTAGGCGCTGGCGGAGACGGCGACGATGCGCAGGGCGGCGCCGCGCGGCGTGCGGCGCAGGCGGCGCGTGGCCTCCATGCCGTCGAAGTCGCCGGGCAGGCGGAGATCCATGAGCACGAGGTCCGGCAGAAACGTCTCCGCGGTCGCGAGGGCGGCGGGGCCGTCGGCGGCCTCGGCGATCTCGAAGCCGAGCGGCATGAGCATGTCGACGATCACGGCGCGATTGGCGGCGATGTCGTCGACGACGAGGACGCGGCGGCGGTCGCCGGTGTAGCCGACGATGCGGCGCGTGATCGGTGCGGACGGACGGACGGCGGCGGCGACGGGGAGCGTGAGGTCGAACCAGAAGCGGGAGCCCCAGCCGGGGCGGCTCTCGACCATGAGTTTGCCGCCCATGCGTTCGACGAGGCTGCGGCTGATGGCGAGGCCGAGGCCGGTGCCCGTGGCGGCGGCGCCGGCCTTGTTGCCTACCTGGGTGAAGGGCTCGAAGAGTTTCGTGAGATCCTCGGGGGCGATGCCGGGGCCGGTGTCGCTGACGGAGAAGCGGACGGTGGCGGTGGGGGCGTCGGGCGTGGCGGAGCGGGGTGAAGCCGCCCCGGCCACCGGTTGCACGGCG
>JACCED010868837.1_pt1 | contig 94589 bp, 97 predicted proteins | sample 7455021 | NCBI WGS metagenome assembly JACCED01 (sample SAMN15323456, study PRJNA562643) | freshwater metagenome | isolation source: river surface water | place: USA:Blue River Watershed | collected 2017-08-19 | reverse complement strand
CACCGACAGCAATTGCCCCTGAGAGAAGCACTGCGATCAAGCGGAGCGCTATGTTCATAGGTCTAATGCGGCGATGATTCGCTCCATCGCGGTACCCATCCCCCATTCATGGGCGCGTTTTCGAAACTCGACAATACTGCCTTTTTCGCGCCACAGTCCGAGGTCAGAACTTTGAATTGCTAGATCCGTTCGACAGGTCACCAACTGCTCTGCAATATTGGCATAATCAATATCCATCAGCAATCTCTTCCGATGCAATGGGGACAAATCGTTCGATTCTTTTTGTGCCGCGATCAAGATCTCGTTCATGCTTGCGAACTTATTGACAATGGTTGCAGCACCCTTTTCGCCGATGCCTCTTATTCCCGGTAATCCATCAGAGGAATCACCGCGAATCGCTGCAAAGAGTGAATACCGATCCGCTGGAATGCCGTATTTCTTCTCAACATATTGGCGATCCACAAGATCGTGATTGGCAATGCCTTTAGCCAAATATATTATTTTCACATCCTCGCCGAACTTAAGGATTTGGAAGAGATCTCGATCCCCGGTGAGAACGCGAACAGGAGTAGCCGCTTTCTCGAAAGCAAGAGTGGCGATAACATCGTCAGCTTCCTGGTCCTCGGCCGAAACTGTTGCTAGACCGAGTAGAGAACAGAGTTCGATGATTGGTCCAATTTGTGGGGTTAGAAGGTCTGGTTCCGCTTCCTGGTCGGAGCCTTCCTCACCTGCGATCTCAAGGCGATTGAGCTTGTAGCCCGGGTAGAGCTCCACTCGCCAAGCGGGCCGCCAATTATCATCGAGGCAGATGGCGATCTCATCCGGACGATATTTCGAGATGATCCGAGCCAGACCATCAAAAAAACCGCGAATCGCATTGTTAGGTTGATTATTTGAGCTACTCACACTTTCGGGAAGGCCATAAAACGCTCTGTACCAAAGGGAAGCTGAATCAACCAGAAGTCTTGTCATGCTACAGAAGCCAGTTTCACAAGGCCGCGGTCTATGAGTTTCAATGCATTGCGATACTTTTCTGCATTCTTCTCATCCGCTTCCACCAATTGACCCAAGAGATCGATGATCTGCTTGATATGTCTGACGAAGTCTCCTGCCGTTGTATCTGTTTCGCGCAGAATCTTTGCAATCGAAACCCCTGACGACCACCGATGGACACTCCAGGACATGGAAAAATCAGGTTCTCGTTGGGTTTGGAGACCATATTCACTCTCAATAGATATCAATTCGTTCCATATTCGAGCCACCTCTTGAACTTTGGTTGTGAATGCTTTGGGGATCCTTGGCAATTGCCGATCATCGCTGCGTGATTCGAAGAGAAGACCGCTAAGCAAGGATGGTATCTCTTCAGATTGCAGATCATCAATAAGTCCACGTCGAACTACCTCGCTGACGAGAAGATCACGTTCTGCAAAGATCCGGGTCAAGTGACGTCCATGCTCTGTAAGGCGCCCATCGCTGACGTACTGGAGGGCGTTGAGAACTTCGACCACGTTGCCGAAGGTTCTCGGAATAACGCTCTTGCGCAGAGTCATCTTACGCTCGAGATTGTTAGTCTCAATGCGTAACTTCTCGTATCTCTCCCAATTTCTGGCATGACCTTCGCGATCGGCACAGCCATGACATGGATGTTGGCGAAGATGGTTCCGTATTTCGCGTATTCGCTCAGCCCTCTCCTCGAGAGCCTTATGCCTCCTCTGACCACGTTCCGAGATCTCCGCTCGCTCTAGAGTCCTGATCTCAAGGCGCCTGTTGAAATAGTTTTCGAAATCTCCCATGTGACATTGATCGGGCTTATTAAGGAGTGCTTCTCGGTTCTTTTGTAACTGCGCCTCAACATTTACCAATGATTTATCGGCCTGGAATTGTGCAAGTGAAAGGGCTAGCGATTCTCTTGCGCGTTCAGCGCTCATCCGATGAAGCAAGTTTGCGCTCATGTTGTATGTCGGAACAAAAGAAGATTTAAGAGGATAAGTTCGATTACCTGCCAAAGATGCAGCCATTGCCGCATCGATCGAAGGTGACCACATGATGATGGAATTACCTTCGATGTCAATACCACGCCGACCTGCCCTCCCCGTCAGCTGGGTGTACTCGCCTGGCGTGATCATCAAATGGGACTCCCCATTCCATTTGATGAGCTTTTCTAAAATAACTGTGCGTGCTGGCATATTGATACCTAGTGCTAATGTTTCAGTCGCAAAAACCACCTTGAGAAATCCGTCTTGAAAAAGATTCTCCGTAATTTCTTTGAAAAGCGGGAGCATGCCGGCATGATGACTTGCCACACCTCGCTCCAGTCCGGTCAACCAAGAATTGAAGTTCAATGCATTCAGATCCTCGGGAGCAAGATGATCCGTTCTGAGAGAAACCAGCCGACGAATTTCGTTCTTTTCTCCTTGACTGGTGAGATCAATTCCGTCTTTGATCAGACGCGCGACAGCAGAATCGCACCCGGCACGCGAGAAGATGAAGAAGATAGCAGGCAAGTAACCCTCATGATGAAGTTTACGAATGAGTTCACTCTTATCCATCGATAGATGGTCAAAACGTTGTCGCGAGTGTTGCGATCTTGAAACCTGACGCCGTTCGGCTTTCAGTAGTTCTGGGTTGATCTTTCCGCGCGATTCGAAGAGATCAAGTAATCGGTGTCCAACAAGAACGTGTTGATAGAGAGGCACAGGTCGTTCTTCACTGACAACAACGCAAGTACGTCCACGCACCGTCTCAAGCCACTCACCGAACTCCTCGACATTCGACACAGTCGCTGAGAGCGATATGACGGTGATCTCAGCTGGTAAATGAATAAGAATTTCTTCCCAGACTGCTCCACGGAACTTATCAGCGAGATAATGAACTTCATCCATCACCACATACGCCAAAGTGTCCAGCGTTTCCGAGCGAGCATAGATCATGTTCCGAAGCACTTCTGTAGTCATAACTACGATTTGCGCTTCAGAATTGATGCTTGTGTCGCCAGTAAGTAGTCCGACTGAATCTGGCCCATATGTCTTTACTAGATCAGCGAACTTCTGATTTGATAGCGCCTTGATGGGTGTTGTGTAAAAGCACTTCTTTCCTTCAGAGATAGCCTTGTAAATGGCAAATTCACCCACAATTGTTTTGCCAGAACCAGTTGGGGCCGCAACAAGCACACCTTCGCCCCGTTCCAATGCGTGGCAGCCATCAACTTGAAACTGATCGAAATCGAATGGATAACGAGACTGGAACTCAGAGGTAAGAGGGAAGCTTCTGATGGAGGCAGCTCTTCGGTACCGCTCAGCTGGCGAGAGGCTCATCTAGAGTTTCCAGGAAAGGAAATGATCACATCTGATCTTCAATGGAGTCCCCTGGTCTGCGATGGGCTCTCCATCGCCTTGCGCGATTGTAAGGGCGGTTATATCCACTTCGTTAACTTGGATCATTTCTACCGCAGGGTGATCGATGTGAGACCCATCAAAAATCTTTGGAAAGACTTTCAAAAGCTCGAAGCGACTGACGGGGTGGATGATAACTATTTCGAAGAGTCCATCTTGATGATTTGAGGTTGGCGAAATCATCATCCCACCACCGTAGTACCGCCCATTCGCACACGAAATCATCAGGGCTTCTATCTCGCGAATATTCCCATTGATATTCAATCGATAATCGATTGGTTTGAGCCGGAGAAGTTCAACCAGTAGACCAAGAACGTAGCGGGAATTACCCAATATTGATAGCCATTTGGATGATCTAGCGCTTACTAGAGCGTCGAATCCAGTACTTAAAACCTGTAGGCAATATTTCCCATTGATATCGAGTAGATCAACAACTTCTGGCTTCTTTCTCATGAAGAGATTCAAGAGTTCTCGAGGCGAGAGCCCGATTAATCCACATTGCTTGGCAAAGTCATTCCCAGTTCCTGAAGGAACGACGCCAAGTGGCGTAGATGGATTTGTTTTAAGAATGGCATTAGCGGCCTGATGAACTGTTCCATCCCCGCCGAAGACCATAACACCGCGAAGCGGTGGCGTGTGAATCAGAAAGTCATGGATCTTCGAAAGTGAATCTCCTAAATGAGAATATTCAATCGTCTCATACGAAGACCCATAACGATCCAATTCCATTTCAATCGCACGCCGCTTCGCTTGCGAGTTTCCTCTTCCGGCCTTGGGATTGGAGATTAAGAGCCAATCAAAATGAGAAGGTATCACTCGTCGATAGCTGTTGGCGCGTCGATAGGACTCGCAGTTGAATCAATTTCTGTCGATACATTGGATTTCCTACGCTTGTCTAGAAGGATCGAAAGTCCGCATGCGCCAAAATAGAGAATGGTTAACGGAACGGCAAGAGCACCCATGGTTAAAGGGTCACCAGTTGGTGTAAGCGCTGCAGTGAAGAAGAAAATACCGAATACAGCTGAACGCCAAGGCTTGAGCATTGCCTTTCCGCTCACTAATCCGATCAGATTGAGTGACACAAGAACCACGGGAAGTTCAAATGCAATGCCAAAGACAAGAATCAGTCGAAGCACGAAATCGAGATACTCATCAAATCGAACCAGATTGTCCAGAGTCGAAGGAGTGAAGCCTAAAAGAACTTCGACAGCCAGTGGCAGAATGAAGTAGCCAAGTGCGACTCCTGCTGCAAAAAAAGGTGTGGCAACGGCGATGAATCCCAGTGAATACTTCTTCTCGCGCTTATGTAAACCAGGTGCAATGAATGCCCAGAATTGATAAAGCCAGAAGGGAACGGCGAGAATGATTCCTGAAATCAAGGCAACTTTGATCTTCAGGTTGAGTGGACCGAGAACTCCTCCGACAAAAAGGTTCCCACATTCGTTTGAACCGCTCCTTCTTGCCTCAGAGAGATCACAAATTGGCAAGGTCAGACGATTAACGATTTGATCGTAGAAGAACCAACCAACGAGTGCAAAGACCAGAATGAAAAATGCCGCTTTGACTACCCGACGCCTGAACTCCGCAACGTGCTCTAATAACGGCATCCGGGCTTCGGTATCACGTCTCATCTATTTATAGGCTGAGTGATTGAAATGGATCGTTCGAAAGTGAACTAAGGCTTTACTTCGCCCTCTTCATCTTTCTTATCCTCAACCTCCATAGCTTTCATCTCACTCTTAAAGATACGCATTGAGCGACCTAGCGATCGAGCAGAATCAGGAAGACGTTTCGCTCCGAAGAGGACCAGCGCCAAGAGAAGAAGGACAACTATGGTTTGTCCGTTGGTAAGAATTAACGAAGGCATCGCTCCCCCATCGCAGTAGCAAATTCAGTCCGGCTTTTCCAGAACTGACCATCGGATATTAGCAGTGTATTACCCGTATCGGATAGAACTTAGGACCCTGAGATATGGCTGAATACAGCCGTCCGAAACTCCCTCTCATCGAAATCTAGGTCCTCAAATCTGATCAAGCGATCTACCACGGGTGTTACGGCCCGCACTAGCCACTTCCGCTTCCAGTACTTCATTCTCACTAAGACTCCTGAATCTTCGTCGCGAACATCCAGAATAAAGGGTGAATTCCTTCGAATCCACCACGTAGGTAGAGCTGTGAAAACCATACTTACTTCGAAACTTTGTTCGCTATCCGGGATTATGTCGTCTTGGTAGATAGCATTTTCACCTACCACCGTCATGTTTCTAACGGCAGCAAGAAAGAAATATCTAGGTTCCTTTCTCGAATGATCGTAAGCTTCAAGAGTCAATCTAGATCCACGCCTTATGATTGCAATAGGTGAGACTATTCGCGAGGATCTGACCCCAATCGAATCGACGTAATCGAAGCGAAGAGCCTTACCTTCTTGCATGGCTTGTTCAATCACGCTCTGGGTTGTAGCAAGCTGACTGTCGATTTCAGTTTTGAGAGCCACATCTCTAATCTCGTACGCTTTCGAGATTTTGGATCTAAGAGAGTCGATTGCCTCGAACGTAGTGGGCGAAATCGGCAATAGGTTGCGGATGAGTTCCAACCCAAAGAGCAGGATAGATACCTCTTCAGAATCCATCTGTCGTGGCACATTCAAAACTTGGGGATCTAAGACAGAAATACTCTCACCGTCGAAATCAATGTCAATGAGGAGATCTGGGGTATAGCCCGGTAATCCGCAAAGGAATGCAATCTCTAAATCTCGTCGGATACTTTCCGCGTCAGTACCGAAGGTAGCCGCCAGCTCTTCCGACTTCATCTCATGTTTGGCGAGCAGGGGCACCATGTCTAGGACACGAGAGAGTCGGTCAAGTGCAGAATCAGATGGCATTTCTCAGCCTCGTCAAGAGATTCTTGAACTCTTCGGCAACCAGTTTAGGTTCGCGAACTTCAATTTGGGACGAGATGGAGATCGCAATACGTAAGAAACGATCGATATTGAAAGTGTGAAATGTCATTGTGGCATTGGATTCATTCTGATCAACAATGTATCCACCCTCCATTTCGAAAAGAGGAATACTCTCGGAAGGAACCTTTAACTTAATCTCAGTTGGTTTCTTTAATTCATGAGTGTTTGAAATCATCTCTGGATCAATAGCCTGCGATATTTCAAAAGCCCTAACCTCCTGGATGTTATCTACCAGGAAATTCCGGATTCCATCTCGGTCGTAGTCCCAAGCTTTAAGAAACCAATCTTCATCGGTAAATCTAATTTGCAAGGGATAGACATGGCGAACGCTCCTAGCGCCGTCCATATCCCGCTCATAGAGGAAGGAGATCGAGTGCTTTTTTCGAATCGATTCAATCAGTGTTGGCAATGATGATTGAATCTGGATGTTTTTCAAAGAATCGAAAGGAATGATTCGATTTAGTATCGAATCACCCTGGTCCGCATTCGCTTGGAGTTTTGTTAAAGTTCTTTGCACTTTGTCGCTTAACCCTAAGTGTGACACCAATTTCAAAGCTATAGAAGAGACCACCAACTCAGAAGCACTCAACCAAGGGATTCGGGATTGGAATTTCTCTTTGGGGATTCGGTATCCGACCTCATCGTCGAAAAGCGGATCTATTTGATGCGTTTCGATCGGGATGCCGATTCGACGTAGTTCGTCCTTGTCCCGTTCAAACATTCTTTCTCTGGAGTCAATCGCTCCTTCATAACCGGGAATCTGTTCTAGAAGTTCGGATTTCTTGAGATATCGCCTCGTGCCAAGTAGCGCCAAGACAAGATTGAGTAGCCGCTCCATCTTCTCATCACTTGGCAATCGTCTACTCATATAACAAGGATAGTGAGATTCAGATTCTATGCGCAGTCACCTGATAGAGTCATCTTCATGATTCGAGTTGTGAGAAGGTCCTTTTTCATTGGAATGCTCGTGGCTTTAGTTTCAACTGTGGTTTCCTGCTCAAATGAAGGTGGAAATATGAATGAAGGTCTGAAGGACATGCCGATAGTTGAAGGTGAATATGGTTCAGAACCTCTGATCACACTTCCAGGCAAAGAGCCGCCAGCAACCTTGCAAACTCAGGATTTGGTCCTTGGAACTGGTAAAGAAGTTCTAGCCACATCCACCTTGACCGTTAACTACTCTCTTGTCACCTGGTCGGATGAGCGAGCTGTTGAATCTAGTTTCAGCGGTGAGCCTGCAACATTTGCTCTCTCTGGCGTCATCATGGGATGGCAACAAGGGCTACTTGGAGTACGAGAGGGCGGAAGAAGACTATTGGTCATACCTCCCGACTTAGGCTACGGTGACAGACAGGCTGGACCGATACAGCCAAATGAAACACTTGTCTTCGTCGTAGATGTTATTGGCGTTTCTTAACGATCAAAATCTTCACCGTAGGCACCTTTTGCCGGACGGCGTCGTCGTGTAAATGGTTCTCCAGAATGTCTGCGTGCAAAGGTGAGAAAGCCGGTGTGCCCATTCATACTATGAACCGGCCGAACCGCGAGACCCTCATGGTGCCAGTGTCGCAATAAAGTCTCAAAACTTTCAGGTTCACTGAACCGGCCATCTTCCTTGATGGCTTCTGCAGTGCGAGAGAGTTGAGTAGTCGTAGCGACATAGCAAATCAAGAGGCCTCCAGGTTTCAATGATTCAGCCGCCCTGGAAATATGTTCCCACGGCGCCAACATATCGAGAATGAATCGGTCGCTTTGCGAAGTATCTTCGCTTCTTGCATCTTCCAGTCGCGCGTTATGAAGTTTCCATGTCTTAGGAACAGAACCAAAGAACGCTTCGACATTCTTTGCCGCTATATGAGCAAAGTCCTCACGAGCTTCATAGGAGATCAAAGCACCTGAGCCCGCTAGAGCTTTGAGAATTGCTATGGATAGGGCTCCGCTACCTGCCCCGGCTTCGATGACCTTCTGACCCTGACGAACATCTCCATAACCGATGATCAGAGCAGAATCCTTGGGATAGATAATGGTTGCGCCTCTCGGCATTCCTAAGACGAAATCGGCATAGAGAGGCGTGAGAGCTTGATACTTCATCCCTGAATTTGTCGAAATGATTGAACCTTGAATCTTTCCTATGAGGTCATCATGAAGGATCCATCCTTTATGCGTATGGAACTTTTCGCCTCGTTTGAGCGTCAAGGAGACCATTCTTCCCTTCTCATCTTGAAGCCTGACGCGATCACCTTCTTGGAAAATTTCATTCACGATGAGGTCACACTCTCTCCGGCACCCATGAGCCATTCGCGGTGAGTAGTTATGAGATCCGTGAAACCGAAACTGCGCAGATCTCCTATCCGCAGGAAATTGGAATGTTCGAAATCCTGATCGGTGAGTCCTAAGGTCAAAGCTCCACTATCGAGTCCTGATCGAATACCTGTCACCGAGTCTTCGAAGATCACGCAGTTCTCTATTGCAACTTGCAAGTATGACGCGGCAACTAAATAACCTTCTGGGTGTGGTTTCGATATTGAAACCTCAGATGCGGATACAGAATGATCGAATGGGAATCCAAGCCCCGATATCACAGCATCAACGACTGGACGTCGACTTGCACTTACGATTGCCTGTTTCACGCCATTAGCTCGTGCTTGGTCTAACAAATCAAGCACACCCTCTTTGAGCACGATCTTGTTCTGCATTCGATTCAACATCATTTCTACGAGGCGGTTGCCAAACCACGATGGTTCGATATCCGACCTACTCTTCTCTGCCATATACCGTTGAACCTTCTCCATTGGTCCTCCAATGCAGAAATGTGAGTCTTCATCACTCCAGGTGTAACCAAAATCGGCCATGAGTTCGGCCTCACATGCAATCCATAGCGGTTCGGTGTCAACTAAAGTTCCATCCATATCCCATAGGATCGCGTGCAGATCAGACGATTCAATTGGCATTGAAATATTTCGCTTCAGGATGATGAACGATGATCGCTGAAGTGCTTTGCTCGGGATGAAGTTGGAATTCATCTGAGAGAGAAACCCCGATACTTTGAGGGTCTAACAGCTCCATAATCATCGTTTGCTGAGAGAGATCGGGGCATGCCGGATACCCAAAGCTATATCTTGATCCTCTATACCCTTGATCCAATATCCCCTGCACGTCGGAGGAGTCTTCGGTTTCGATGTGAAGCTCGGTTCGCACTCGTTGATGCCAGTATTCGGCGAGGGCTTCGGTAAGTTGAACTGAGAGGCCGTGTAGTTCGAGATACTCCCGATAGCGGTTCTCTTGAAATAGTCGGGCTGTCGCATCGGAAACAGCGTTGCCCATAGTCACAATATGGAATGCGACCACATCAAATCCAAGCTTTTCAACTTCCTCTCTGTCTCTGAAGAAATCACTAATGCAAAGCCTTCGATCACGAGATTGACGAGGGAAGGTGAATCGCACTCGCTCTTCGCCCCAACGTTTTTCTTCATGATGAACGACGACGAGATCTTGACCATCACTGAAACATGGGAAGTATCCATAACTGACGCCTGCCTCTAGCCATTTTCCTCTCTGAGCATCGTTGAGAAGAGTGCGAAGCCTTGGTCGTCCTTCGTTATGAGCCATCTCTTCGAAGCGCCCCCGGGAACCGTCTAAGCCCCATTGGCCTACGAATAAGGCACGCTCATCTATGAGTGAGAGATAATCATTAAGCGAAACACCCTTGATCGTCCTGGAGCCGTAGAAAGGGGCTCTAGGGATCGGCATTCCTCTTTTAACATCGCTTCTTACACCAGCATTCGAATCATGCGAATGCGAAGTTCGTGTCGTAGTTCTCCGTTTAAGTGGAGGGAGTTTGGCTTCCGGCTCCCCTCTTTTCATAGCCATGATGGTATTCATTAGATCAAGGCCCTCAAACGCATCGCGTGCGTAACGCACGGTACCTGGAAATTCATCTGCTAAGTCGTGTTCGACAAAAGTTCGGGTAAGAGCTGCTCCTCCGAGAATGATCGGCCATCTTTGATCCAAACCACGCGTAGTGAGTTCTTGAAGATTCTCTCTCATGATCACAGTAGATTTGACCAGAAGACCACTCATGCCAATCACATCAACATTCTCGCGTTCTGCACCCTCAATGATCTGATTGATGGTCTGTTTAATGCCGATATTCACCGTTCGGAAACCATTATTAGAAAGGATGATGTCTACAAGGTTTTTGCCTATGTCATGGACGTCGCCCTTTACGGTTGCAAGGAGTATCGATCCCCGATCGGTGGAATCACTTTTCTCCATGAACGGTTCAAGATACGCAACGGCACTCTTCATTACTTCCGCAGATTGCAGAACAAACGGAAGTTGCATCTCTCCCTTGCCAAAGAGTTCACCAACAATCTTCATTCCGTCGAGAAGATGATCATTAATGATGGAGATTGGTGAAATACCCTCCGATATCGCTTGATCAAGGTCTTCTTCGATTTTGGTTCGCTCACCATCAATGATTCGTGATTTCAAGCGATCAGTCAAAGGCAATTGGTAAAGACGCTCAAGCTTGCTCACTCGGTTGGAAACGAATTCAACGCCTTCAAAAAACTCAAGAAAGGCGGTCAAAGGATCATAGACGCAGTTGCCATCCTCGAACTTCCTTCGATCGTAAATAAGATCCAACGCGATCCTTTTTGCATTTTCATCAATTCTATGAAGCGGTTCGATCTTGCTGGGTGAAACTATTGCGGCGGTAAGACCTTTCGATACCGCTTCGTGGAGAAATACCGAGTTGAGCACCACTCGGGCTGCCGGGTTTAAACCGAATGAGATGTTGCTTATGCCTAAAACTAGCTGCAGGTCAGGATAGGCCTGACGAAGTCTGGCAATTGCATCGAGGGTCGCTATTCCATCGCCGCGAGTCTCTTCTTGTCCGGTGGCGATGGGGAATGTAAGGCAATCGATCATGATCTCTGAAACTTCCATTGCCCAGTTCTCGGTTAGATCCGTGATCAAACGTTCGGCAACGCGAACTTTCCATTCTGCGTCACGAGCCTGTCCATTCTCATCAATCGTAAGTCCTATAACCGCAGCCCCGTGCTCCTTGACGAGCGGCATAATCTTTGCAAAGCGCGAGGATTCTCCGTCGCCATCTTCATAGTTAACTGAGTTAATTACCGAGCGCCCACCTAATGATTCCAAACCTGCACGTAGGACCGCCGGTTCAGTCGAATCTAGGACGATAGGGAGCGTGATCGCAGTGGCAAAGCGAGATGCAAGTTCACGCATATCATGGACACCATCTCGACCCACATAATCAACAGAAAGATCGATCATGTGAGCTCCTTCGCTCACTTGCTCTTTGGCAATCTCGACGCAAGCTTGCCAATCTTGCGCAAGAAGAGCCTCTTTAAATGCCCGAGAGCCGTTCGCGTTGGTTCTTTCGCCTATCGATAAGTAGGTCTTCTCTTGTCTGAAAGGAACAAACTGGTAGATAGAACTTGCCCCTGGTTCAGGAGAAGTCAGTCGCGCCGGAATGGGCACTCCTTGAACTGAATCAACTACTTTCTCGAGATGTTCTGGTGTTGTGCCGCAACATCCACCAATCAACCTCACTCCATATTCCGCAGCGAAACGTGACATGGCCTGAGCAAGCTCCGTAGGTGAAAGTGAATAACTCGGGCCGTCTGGTCCCAAAACAGGAAGACCAGCGTTGGGCATGCACGAGAGCGGTACGGATGAATTCGAATGTAGCTGCCGCAGATGCTCCGACATTTCCGCCGGTCCAGTGGCGCAATTCATTCCAATAATATCCACGCCAAGCTGGCTTAGAGTATTGAGAGCGGCAAGTGTTTCGCTTCCCAAAAGCATCGTTCCTGTTGCTTCCACAGTGAATTGCGCGATGAGGACCACATCTCTTGGGCATTGTCGGATGGCTTCGCGTGCACCATTAACCGCAGCTTTCATCTGAAGCAAATCCTGAGTGGTCTCGACGATAAGTGCATCCGCTCCACCATCAAGGAGGCCTTTACCATTCCGAAAATAGGCATCTTTTAACTCGTCATAACTGATATGACCCAAAGTAGGAAGTTTGGTACCGGGACCCATGGATCCAAGAACCCACTTCTCCTCCCCTAATGACCTGAACTCATCCGCAACACCTCGCGCGATTTGCGCCCCGAGGAGTGAAAGTTCATAGATCTGATCCGAGATTCCATATTCTGCGAGATTGGCAAGATTCGCGCCGAAGGTGTTTGTCTCGACCGCGTCCACACCAGCAAGGAAATAACTTCTATGTATTTGAGAGATCACATCCGGACGCGTCCGATTGAGGATCTCATTGCATCCCTCATGACCTTCAAAGTCCGCAAGCGAGGGGTTCTGAGCTTGGATCATGGTTCCCATCGCCCCATCCGCAACGACGGTCCGCTGATCAAGGGTCGATCTCAAGGAGGATGGTTGGCGACCGTGAGGTGGCTCTGGCATTTTGACCGATTTCAACGCGCTCACCGACCGAAGGTTATCGTAAAGTGAATCCATGTTCGATCGCGTTACTACCGCAGGACGGGATTCATGATGGCATCTCCCTTGATGATCATGGCCTTCACTGGTTGGAACGATGCTGGTGAATCCGCTTCTTCTGTAGTGACGCATCTCCTTTCTCATTACAGAAGTTCTGAAGTAGTTTCGTTCGACCCGGAGGATTTTTACGATTTCCAGGTCAATCGACCAGTGATTCAACTTGATGAAGAGGGGACGCGGGAGATTGTTTGGCCAAATACGAAGATCTTTTCGTTGCAAACGGAAGGGACCGGACGCGAAATATTCGTTGTACTTGGCGCCGAGCCATCAATCAGATGGCGCACTTTTGCGAAGGAAATCCTTGATGTAGCTGATGACTATGAAATCGATCAAATAATAATGCTAGGCGGTTTGCTGGCTGACGTCCCACATTCGAGGGCTATTGCAGTAAACGTGACCGCTGGCGATAGAACTCTTGCACGTACCTTGGGCATCGAAACTTCAACCTACGAAGGCGTCACCGGGATCCTCGGGATCATCGGCGATGAAGCGCGACGCCGAGATTTAACTGCCATCTCCTTCTGGGCGGCAGTTCCACACTATGTATCGACAACACCGTCTCCAAAGGCGACTCTCGCTTTATTGGAAGCCATTGAAGAGTTCCTCGAAATATCGCTCCCTCACGGTGATCTTGAAGAGAGGTCTAGATTGTGGGAAGCAACGGTAGATCGGATGGCGGCTGAAGACAGTGAAGTTGGCGATTACGTCAAAGAACTCGAGAAGCACAAAGACGATGATGAGTTTCGTGAAGCAACCGCTGATTCAATCGCAAAAGAAGTTGAACGATTCCTCAAACGTCAAGAGAACAACTAGAAAGCAAGACCCAGGACGGAATCAAAGAAGCGAGCTAAAGAGCCAGGTGATTTTCGATTACCTGAATCGGTCTCTTGCGAGGATCGCACCTTCTCAACATATCTTGTAATCGATTCGATAACGTGCGGCGTATCGAGATCATTTGAAAGATGAAAAAGGATCTCGTTTTGTACCCTCCCGTAATCTGGAATTGATTCTCTGGAGAGAACATCCAAGATATCACGATGGAGGCGCTCGGCATCGCGAAGTATTTCGAGACTCCACTCTCGATCTTCGCGATAATGACCCATCATCAGAGAGAGCCGCACAACCATCGGATCAACCCCACTACGAATTAATTCAGAAACGAAGACCAGGTTTCCAAGACTCTTCGACATTTTTGTTCCCTGGAATCCGATCATCCCTGAATGAACATAACGTTCGGCAAACTCTCTCCCGTATCGCGCCTTTCCTTGAATCATCGTCATGTAATGATGCGGGAAGACTAAGTCCGATCCCCCGCCTTGCATTGAAATCGTATTTCCCTTTCTCAGCCGTGCCGAGATCGCGTTACATTCCACGTGCCATCCGGGACGTCCGGAGCCAAACGGAGTTTGCCAAGAAGGCTCATCGATCCCACTCGGACGCCATAAAAGCGGATCTAGCGGATGACGTTTACCAATACGCTGAGGATCTCCACCTCGTTCTCCGAAGAGCAAGATAGCTTCTTCTAGAGCAATAGGGAGATCAGAAAAGTCGGTAACTTGTGATGTGTCCAGATAAAGACTCGAATCCAACTCATACGTCAAACCCCGAGAAACAAGTTCTTGAACGAATTCGATGATTTCATCCATCGCTTCGGTGACTTTGACCAGTTGGGTTGGAGGTATCACTCTCAAATTGGTCATATCTGCAAGAAAGAGATCAATTTGATCGCGGCCCAATTCCATCCAGTCTTGCTGATCCCGCTGTGCCCGCTCAAAAAGTGGATCGTCGATATCAGTAATATTCTCTATGAAATCAATCCGTTGTTGAGATAGACGCAAATACCGTTGTATTAGATCAAAGGCAATGTATGTAGCTGCGTGGCCTAAATGGGTGGCGTCGTAAGGTGTAATGCCACAAACATAGATTGACGCTGGATCTTGGGATGGAAACGCTAGAACTTTCTTTTGAAAACTGTCAAAGAGATTTAGCGAAGGTGCCTGCTGACCATCGAAGGGAGGAATGTAAAGGTTCGGCCACGCGCGCATATCTGAAGTCTAGTGATTGGGAATTAAACCGGGGGCCAAGGAACAGCGGGCCACGTTTCGCTTGGTTGAGGGAATGTGCCAGAGCTACGCAGGCGATTGGCGCGGTCAAAAAGGGCCCGAATCTCATTCGGCGCCAAAAGGTCTTCTAGGAGTCCGAATATTTCTTGTTCGTGAGCGAAGATGAAATCAAGGATTTCGATCTCCTTCGTATCGAATAACTCGCCCGCAAATTGCCAGAGTACAGTCCGCAACTTGTCTTCGTGATGAAAAGTGACGCCATGATCACAACCGTAAAACACACCATCTAGCCCAACTAAGAGGTGACCGAATTTCCTGTCCGTGTTGTTGATGATCGCATCAAAGAGGGTAAGAGTGCGAAGTCGATCATCTTTGCTTTGACCAAATGTGATCACGTCAATATTTGAATCTATTTCAATCCACTCTTGAACCATGCCTGGTCCGTAGGGGCCGTCGCGCAAAACTGTTCTAGGCACTGAATTCATCTGAAGATACTCGCTCAGTAAGTACGCTGCTACTTCACGCTGAGCCAATGTTCCGGTGGGAAAATCCCAAAGGGGACGCTCCCCAGCAATGGGTTTGTAGATGACCTTTCCAAAACCCTCTATCTCGCCTAAAAGAGTCGCATTAGAAGCATCAACCAACCGGTGTGTCACATCAATTGCACCTTCTACGAAAGGATCTGTCATCTACGGTATCCATTCGCGCGAGGACATAGATGACCATCCAGATTCAGTGGCAATCCGCAGAACTGACATGGATTTCGCCCGGCCGAAACTACGCGTTCAGTCCGCCTGACGAACTCGGCAGCTTGACTTAACGTGATGTTGATCTGAATCGCATCGTCTCTTTCACTCATCGCCTCTAAGAGAATTTTCTGATTCGTCGAATCCCAGACCAGGCTCATTTGTGCGACGATGAACTCTGTTTCAACAGGCAGCTTTAGAGGCGCGTCATCAGGTGCCGGAATTTCCCACCGTCCACCTTCTCGATTTCTGATTTCCCTCAAGATATCTTTCATACGTGTGGCTAAAGCAGCAGCCTGGGCCTTTTCTATGGCAAAACTCAAAATCAGCGACTCACTTTCAACCTGAAGGTAAAATTCCCTTTCGCCGGGGGCGCCTATAGTGCCAACAATCAGTCTGTCAACGCGTTCAAATGACTTCACTATTCACCTCCGAGGGTGAATTTGATGGCACTCTTCTTGGAAGTTGATTCACGCCTATTGATGTAGTGCACAAAGAAATCTTTATGACCCGGCTCGCGTAACTTACGAATTGCAATTCTCGAATGAGAGCTCGTTTCAATCATGATCTGCTGAAAACCATTGAGCTCGCGCAGTAACGAATCATTGACAAGCATTCTTGCGATATCGCCGTGAGTGAAGAGAGCAATCTTCTTCACTTCAAGCTCGGTGATCTCATCGACGAATTCCCGAATTCGAGAAAGTACAGAACCGAAACTCTCTCCCATCGGGAATGTAAAACTCTGCGGATTGGTTTGGATCCGGGACCAGTCTGGCAACTTGGATAGAACTTTAAGTTTTTTTCCTGACCAGCTCCCATAGTCCATCTCGATGAGTCGCTCATCAAGAAGAACTTCCTTCGCGCCAGCCAATTTGGCAGTTTGGCGACAGCGCATCATGGGAGATGAAACCACTAGATCCGGCTCAAAATCGCTCAAAACGGATTGAAGAGCTTTAGCTTGGAGTTTTCCTTTTGGTGAAAGTGGCGTCGGATCAATTCTTCCAGCCAAAATCCCTTGAGAATTTGCGACTGATTCAGCATGGCGGATGATGAGCAATTCCTTAGTGGAGTGCTCGGCCATGGTTCAACAATACTTGTTCAACACGAAGAACTCTTCTTGAGTGTCGCTCCGCTACAACGATCTAGACAGAATATTGTGCGAGGGTGGAGATCCGAACCGTAGGACATAGCGGACTCAAAGTGAGTCGTCTCGGTCTTGGGACAATGACCTGGGGCCGCGATACGGACGAACACGAGGCAGCCAATCAATTGCGAGCTTTCATGGATGCCGGTGGGAATTTCATCGACACAGCGGCTGTGTATGGTGATGGAGATAGTGAGCGTGTTATTGGTGGATTCATTAACACCCTGGTCAAACGTGAAGACATAGTCGTAGCAACCAAGGGTGGCATTTCCTTCAAGGATGGAAAGCGTTTCGTTGATAATTCACGCTCTTCTCTCCTTTCAGATCTTGATCAATCCCTCGAACGCTTGGGCGTCGATTATGTCGATCTTTGGCAAGTTCATTCTTTCGATGAGAGCACTCCGCTGGAGGAAACGTTATCCGCCCTCGATCACGCGGTTGTTACAGGAAGGGCTCGATACATCGGAATATCCAATTTCAACGGATGGCAAAGCGCTCGTGTCGCAACACTTCAGAATCCGATGTTGGGCAAAGTTTCGATTACTTCACTTCAAAATGAATATTCGCTTCTCAATCGCAAGCCTGAAGAGGAGATTCTTCCCGCGGCTCATCATCTTGGGCTCGGCTTCCTTGCTTGGTCCCCATTGGGTCGAGGAGTACTCACGGGGAAGTATCACGATGGGATGCCTATTGATTCTCGGGGCGCCTCACAGCACTTCTCATCTTTCATTGCCCCCTACCTGGGAAAAAGGTCCCGAACGATCGTTCAAGCGGTCATCGTGGCAGCTGAGGCCCTCGCACTCTCACCTCTCGAAGTGGCTTTGGCTTGGATTAGGGACAGATCAGGCGTGACCTCTTCAATCGTGGGTGCACGAACCGGTGCACAACTTAAAGGGATTCTACGAAGTGAAGAGATTGAGATACCACATCAAGTACTTCAGGCTCTCGATGAGGTTTCTTCGATACACCACACCGAGTGATTAGATGTTCTGTAAGAAATGATGGAGAGTTCTTACTCCGAAACTCAATCCGTCCAACGGCACTCGTTCATCTACTCCGTGAAATAGGGACATAAAATCCAGATCTGCTGGAATCATCAACGGACTAAAGCCGAAACCAGTGATTCCAAGATCGGATAGAGCTTTATTATCAGTCCCACCACTCATCAGATAAGGCACGGGAATACCTTCAGGATCCTCTGACCGTATGGCATTGCACATGGAATCAACGAGCAGCCCTGAGAAATCGAATTCCAGCGCTTTGTCTCGAGTCATCATCTCGATCTCAACTCCGGGACCCGCAAGATCCTTCATCGTGATACTCATTTCCTCCTCGAACCCCGGGAGAAATCTTCCATCAACAATCGCGCTTGCAAGTTGTGGAACGACATTCGTCTTGTAGCCCGCCTCCAGCATCGAAGGGTTCGCCGTGTTTTGAAGTGTTGCCCCAATCATCTTTGTCATTCCACCGAAATATTTTAGATACCGGCGTAGATCTTTCGGGTCGTACTCTTCGTCCATCGCATCTGCAACACTCTTCATGAGGATGCTTGCAGTTTTGGTCTGCCTTTCAGGCCAGTCATATCGACCGATCCGCGAAACAGCTTCTGCGATCTTTACGACCGCGTTATCTGTGGTAATCATCGAACCATGACTCGCAACTCCAGATGCATTCAAGCGCATCCAGTGGATGCCTTTTTCAGCACTCTCTATCAGATAGAGTCGTTTACCGTTTGGAAGAGTTAAAGAGAAACCGCCTACTTCTGAAACCGCCTCGTTGCATCCTGCGAAGAGTTCTGGACGATTCTTAACTAACCAACGACTGCCGAAAAGAGAGCCGGCTTCTTCATCGGCAAAGAAGGCAAGGACCACATCTCTTTCTGGTTGATAACCCTTTCGTGCCCAGAGGCGCACAATTGCAAGGATCATGGCATCCATGTTCTTCATGTCTATTGCGCCTCGACCCCAGAGGAACCCATCTTTGATTACACCTGCAAAAGGATCGACGCTCCAATCGTCGGCATTTGCTGGAACCACATCAATATGTCCATGAAGGACCAACCCAGATCTAGTTGGATCGCTTCCAGGGATACGCGCAACGACGTTTCGCCTGAGGGGTGCAGTTTCAATGACTTCGTTGGTGATCCCCACCTCGGCTAGCAGACTGGAAACATACTCTGCGATTGCGCCCTCGTCGCCTTTGCCTTCGCCATAGTTAACACTTGGAAACCGAATGAGTTCTTGGCATATCCGTAAGGTTTCAGACTCAAGGAAATCAATATCTTCGGATGTGAAAATCATGGTTCAAGGGTACGGCCCTCTTCGCAACAAGCCAGATCATTCTCAAGCCCTGAGCGGTGCTAGAGTCTTCCCTTGCGTCCGGGTGGCGGAATTGGCAGACGCGCTAGCTTGAGGTGCTAGTGCCCGATAAGGGCTTCGGGGTTCAAGTCCCCGTTCGGACACGCAAAAGAAGGGAGAGTTCTGTGGGCTCCCTGAGCAACGATGTTTACCTTCCCGACTTCATCTACCCTGTTGCTGACTATCCGAAGCCAGGCATCCTTTTCAAAGACATCACCCCTTTGTTGGCTGATGGAAGGGCGCTAAGCAAGAGCATCGATCTTCTGGGTGAGAACTTCTCAGGTTTAAAAAGCGATGCGATAGCTGGCATAGAAGCGCGAGGTTTCATTCTTGGAGCTGCCGTCGCCCATTCACTGGGCATCGGATTTATCCCTTTACGAAAGCCGGGCAAGTCTCCTCGTCCAGTTCACTCGATTCGCTACGCCCTTGAATATGGCGAAGATGAACTACAGGTACACAAAGATTTGATCAGCCAAGGCATGAGGATCGGAATAATCGACGATGTTTTGGCGACCGGCGGCACGGCGGCGGCAAGTATTGATCTGGTTCGATCCGCAGAAGCAACTGTTGTTGGATTTGCTTGTCTACTGGAGCTTATCGGTTTGGGTGGCCGAGAGAAGATCTATGCCAAAGATGAGAAGATTCCAGTGAGCTCACTCATAGCGCAGTAGAGATTCAACCAAGAGGCACATATAAGAGTTGAAAGTAGAATGATTAGGTTCGATCCGATCAGAAGAATCATGGCGAGGAGTTCGAAGTGGCGGAGTTGATCTACTACTGCGGAACGATGGATTCCGGTAAGTCCACTCTTGCTCTGCAAACAGCACATAACCACAGAAGCCGCGGTCGAACCGGATTGATTTTCACCTCACAAGATCGAGCTGGACAAGGAACGATTTCGTCGCGTCTAGGACTTCAATCCAGTGCAATAGAAGTGATAGTTGATTTCGATATTCATCGATTTGTTGTTGAACGGCTCTCTATCGGAGAACGAATTGATTACGTTATTTGCGATGAGGCGCAGTTCTACTCGGAATCGCAGATCGAAGGACTAGCTCGGATCGTGGACGGTTTAGGAATTGATGTGTACGCATTTGGCATTCTCACTGATTTTCGCACCAAACTCTTCCCCGGCTCGGCACGTTTGGTTGAATTGGCGGATCGGGTGCAGACCCTTCAAGTAGAAGCCCTTTGTTGGTGTGGTGAACGGGCCACTCACAACGCAAGAACCATCAATGGAACCATGGTCACTGAAGGTGATCAAGTTCTTGTCGGAGACACTGCTACACCTTCGGAGCCTTCAATTATCGCGTATGAAGTACTGTGTCGCCGTCATCACATGAGGAAAGTGACACAAGGACAAGGAGCTGGGGCGATGTCGAGAGAAACCCTCCCTTTTGAAGCGAATCCAGGGATCAAATCATGAGAAAAACCATCGGCTTTGCCGCATACGAAGCCGGAGGCGATATCAAAGAATTCGTCTTCAATCGAAGGGCTCTTGGTGATTTCGATATTCGTTTGGAAATCGACTACGCGGGGATCTGTCACTCAGATATCCATCAAGCTCGTGGTGAATGGGGCAAAGCCCGCTATCCGATGGTTCCGGGACACGAGATCGTCGGTAGAGTCATTGAGACAGGTTCGAAAGCTTCCCGATTCAAGATTGGTGATTCGGTAGGAGTCGGCGTATATATCGATTCTTGCAGGCAATGTGAACCATGCCTAACCGGCCATTCTCATTTCTGTGATCGAAGGGTCACGGAGACCTATAACAGCCTTGAACAAGATGGGCAGACGCCAACTTTCGGAGGGTATTCCACCGACTATGTCATTGACGAGGCGTATGCCATAGCGCTACCGGCTCAAATGCATGTTGCTGCGGCCGCCCCTTTACTTTGTGCTGGGATAACACTCTATTCCCCACTAAAACATTGGCAGGCTGGGCCGGGCACCAAAGTGGCCGTCATGGGCCTGGGTGGTTTGGGACATATCGGCGTGAAATTCGCAGTTGCAATGGGGGCAGAAGTGACAGTCCTCTCCCATAGCCCCTCAAAACGAGAAGATGCGTTGCGGTTAGGTGCAAAGCAATTCGTGGTCCTTGGCGAAGACGAGAATAGTTATCGAAAGTTCGATCTGATCCTGAACACTATTTCTGCTGATATCGACCTCGAGCCTTATTTGCAGATGCTCAAGATCGATGGAACATTGGTCTGTATTGGGCTCCCCGGAAAACCTTATTCGGTACGCGCGGGAACACTCTTAAACGGCCGAAGATCTCTCGCTGGTTCGATGATCGGGAGTGTGAAAGAGTGCCAAGAGATGATCGATTTCTCTCACCAGTATGGACTCCTCAGTGAGGTCGAAGTCATAGAACCGCAACAAATCAATGAAGCATTCGATCGAACTGTTCGTAGTGATGTTCGTTATCGCTTTGTGATCGATATCAGAAATTGGCGCCAATCGCGGCTGCAATCGGAGCAATAGCAAGAGCGGGTAGAAGGTTGCCGATGGCAATTCTCTTGATACCCAAAGCGAAGAGCGAGATGCCTACCAAGAGGGTGCCTCCAACAACCGTGAGTGCCGTTACCTGATTATCGTTCAAGATCGCACCAAGAACGGCACCGATCGCTGTCCACATCAATTGATAAAGGCCTACGGGTAGGGCGGAGAGACCAACGCTCCAGCCGTAGCTAGTTGTGAATGCGATTGCTATGAAGAAATCAAGAGTGCTTTTTAGAACCAGAAGTTCAACACCCTCTCCCATTCCATCGCTGATTGAACCAAGTATGGCCATGGGTCCAACTGCAAAAAGAACAGAAGCGGCAAGGAATCCCTCTACGAAATGAGGATTTTCGCTCCGCGAGAACTGCTTCTTTAGTCTCTCCCCCACCATTTCAAGACGTTCTTCTATTCGCAATGCGCTACCAAGAAGTGCACCGGAAGCAAGCGAGAAAAGAATAACGATGATGGCTCCACCCCTCGGAAAAGAACCTTGAAAATCTTCATCCCAGAACTTCGAAAGCGCATCCGCGGCGGCGAGTAAGGTGATCATGCCCATGGCTTGCGTAACCAATTCTCGCGTCTTCTCCTTGAATCTACTGCCGACTCCTAAACCGATCAATGTTCCAAGGACGATTGCAAGAACATTGATGAGTGTGCCGAAACCAATGAACATGTCTGCAGTCTAGACTCTGTCTCTTATGGGGTATCGCGAGGGCAATGGCAAAGGGCTTCGTCACTTATTTCGCCCTCATTCGTCCGTGCCGCAGGTCGCATGGACAGCTAATCACGCCTGGGATCTTTCTCCTATTCGTGTTTTGATACTCAGCGTAGGGTTAATTATCTTCGGCGTTGGTGATGCTTTTATCATCGCATCTCATTTGGGAAACGCTCCTTGGTCCGTCCTTGCGCAAGGTTTATCACGAACCTTTAACCTGACGATCGGCCTGACGACTTTCATGATTGGAATCATCGTTCTCATTCTTTGGATTCCGCTCAAAAGAAGAATTGGATTTGGCACACTCCTGAACATCCTTTTGATCTCTCTTTCTCTTGATTTGACCCTGAGAATTCTCCCGAGACCCGATCAGATGGTTCTTCAAATGTTCTTTGTGATGGTTGGGATCATTCTGGTTGGCCTTGGTTCTTCGCTCTACCTCACCTGTGGGCTAGGAGCGGGTCCTCGAGACGGTTTGATGACCGGGCTACATGAATTGACCAACATACGAATCGGTCGCATTCGCATGATCCTTGAAATCGCTGTCCTGCTGGCTGGATTCGCGCTTGGTGGCACGGTAGGAATTGGAACCGCGCTGTTCGCGGTATTGATTGGCCAATCTGTCGCCATTTGGCTTGGTGTGGCTTCCCGCTCTACTTCGCGGTAGCCAATAGTTTTAAGCCCTTCCCCAGCTTTTCCGTCGGAGAAGCTCCATTGACTCTTCCCCCGGGGTCGAAAACACCCCCGTTACCAAAACAGAAAGGTACGTCCGTGCTCGATACATATTTCAAAATATCTGAACGTGGATCTACTGTCGCGCAGGAAATCCGGGGTGGCGTTGTCACCTTCTTCACGATGGCATACATCGTGGCGCTCAATCCGCTCATCATTGGATTGGCAAAGGATGCCGATGGTAAATACATAGGTGGAGGGGATGCTCCAAACCTTGCTCTGGTTGCGGCAGCTACTGCCCTGATCGCTGGAATCATGTCTATTTTGATGGGAGTTGTCGCCAATTTCCCTCTCGCACTAGCAACTGGTTTAGGTCTTAATACATTCGTTGCGGTTGGCATCGCTTCGCAAATGACCTGGGCCGATGCTATGGGTTTGGTGGTGCTCGAAGGCATCATCATCACGATACTGGTTCTTACCGGTTTCCGCGTTGCGGTCTTCAAGGCAGTGCCAACACAATTGAAGATTGCGATTTCCGTGGGAATTGGACTATTTATCGCGCTAATCGGACTTGTTGACGCCGGATTTGTACGTCGCACTGGCCAAGGACCTGTCCCTGTCACACTCGGTGATGGTGGAACTCTTGTCGGATGGCCCGTTGTCGTCTTTGCTCTCGGACTCTTTTTGACGATTGCACTGATGGTGAAGAAGGTCAAAGGCGCACTCCTCATTGGTATCGTCGCAGCCACTGCTGTTGCCATTGCCGTTGAATCAGCATTCAAGATCGGACCGAGCTTCATCGCTCCAGATAATGTAAATCCGAAGGGTTGGGGACTCAATGTTCCCGCCTTACCCGATCAAGTGGTGGCTGTGCCTTCGTTCGATCTTCTTGGTCAATTCAATCTCTTCGGATCATTTAGCAATATCGGCCTGATTACTGTTTTGCTTTTGATCTTTACGCTTCTTTTAGCAGATTTCTTCGACACAATGGGAACGATGACCGCTATCGGTCACGAAGCAGGTTTGGTCGACAAGGATGGAAATGTTCCGAATGCCGAACGCATCCTTCTCGTTGATTCTTTGGCTGCCGCTGCTGGTGGCGCTGCTTCGGTTTCATCCAACACTTCCTATATCGAAAGTGCTTCAGGTGTGGGTGAAGGTGCCAGGACGGGTCTTGCATCAGTCGTGACTGGAGTTCTTTTCCTACTCACAACTTTCATAGCCCCGCTTGTTGCGGTCATTCCTTATGAAGCGGCAACCCCAGCTTTGATCGTGGTCGGATTCTTGATGATGACCCAGATCAAGGAGATCGATTGGCAAGATTACGGAATCGGTATTCCGGCGTTCTTGACTATCATCTTGATGCCATTTACATACAGCATCGCAGTTGGTATCGGCGCCGGATTCGTAACACACGTGATTATTCGACTCGTGCAAGGACGCATCAAGGAAGTCCATCCACTCTTGTTGTTAGTCTCCGGACTCTTCATGATCTATTTCCTATCGTCGCCAATCAATATCTGGGTTGGCTAGGAGCTATTCATGCCAAGGGGCCCAGAAAACTGGGCCCCCTTTTTTTTACCATCGAATGGGCTTCTCCAACAAGCTGTCAACTTTCGAAAATGGCTTTGAACCGAAGAAACCTCGATGAGCCGATAAAGGGCTCGGATGAGCGCTTATGACAGCACGTCCTTGAAAGAGATGCTCCAACTTCGCGGCCTCCCTTCCCCAGAGAAGCCCTACGGCTCCATGGTCCGCCGCGCGTTTTACTATCCGTTCAGTGATACTTTGCCATCCGAAGTTTTTATGAGATAGCGGCGCACCTTCACTTACAGTAAGAATGCGATTGAGAAGGAGCACTCCCTGCGCTTGCCAAGTTGCAAGTGAGGGATCGGCAGTTTCAATTCCTAGATCAGATTTGAGTTCATCAAATATGTTGCGAAGCGACGGTGGTAATTTCAAAGTCTCTTTGGGAACGGCGAAAGCCCGACCTATAGCAAATCCTGGTGTTGGATATGGATCCTGCCCAAGAACAACAACTCGAACCTTTGAAGGCAGCAATTGCAAAGCGGCGAAAATGGATTCACGTCTCGGAAGTATGAGACTTTTTCGGCTTTCCTTCGTTAGTTGCCTATCAACATGAGCCAGGCCGTCTGCCATGGAAGGGTCTAGCCATGGATCTGGGAATAATTCAAGAAGACTTTGCAAAATATCGGCCATCACGGTGCGAGAGTTCGATGGGAGTTCCATAGAGCGAACTGAGCATTTCGCTTGTCAATACCGAGGCAATTTCACCGGATGCGAAAGTTCTTCCATCTTTCAAAACCAAAATATGCGTCGTTGATGTCGGGATCTCTTCAAGATGGTGAGTCACTATTACTGTGGCCGGTGAGGCCGGATCCGAAGATAAAGCCGAAATACGACGTAACAAGTCTTCGCGACCACCTAGATCAAGTCCCGCTGCTGGTTCATCTAGTAATAGGATTTCAGGATCGGGCATCAATGCTCGTGCAATCAAAACCCTTTTCTTCTCTCCCTCGCTCAAGGTTGAAAAGGTTCGATTTCTCATCTCCTTAACCCCGAGCGCAGCCAAAAGAGCGCTAACTCGTGACTCGTCCCAAACGTCGTATTCCTCTTGCCACCGACCGAAGATCGCATAGGCACTAGAGAGAACTATGTCTCCGACTGTCTCATTTTCAGGTACGAGCCCGAGCAAAGATGCAGAAGTTAGCCCGATTCTTCGCTTCAAATCACTTGCATCTACTTTTCCTAAGGCATTTCCGAGAATTTCAACGCGTCCCTGCGTAGGGAAAAGATAGCTCGCAATCAAAGAGATAAGGGTCGTTTTACCAGCGCCATTGGGACCAATAACAGCCCATCGCTCCCCCAGGTTTATCTGCCAAGACACATTTTCCAGAATCATCTTGCCGGATCTCAAAACGGAGACATCCGAGAACTTCACAATGGGTTCCATAGAGGAGAAAGATATCGCGCCAGTTAGGATTCCGTCGTGACTTACCGCCTCCTAATGATGGATATGGATTCCACATTGATCAACGAAGAGGGAATCGACCTCCTAGCGCAACTTTCTGGCGTCGGAGTTGCGGTATCGGCCATGACCGAATCAGCGATGGCCGGAAATTTGGACTTTTACACTTCTTTACGAAATCGGGTTCAACTTCTGGGTGGACAATCGGTGCAAAAGTTCAACGAGGTGCGTGGTTTGCTTTCTTTTACGAAAGGAGCTGAGGAACTCATCCAAGAACTCAAGGAAAAAGGTTGGCGAATAGGTGTAGTTAGTGGCGGATTTCACGAAATCATCGATGAATTTCTAGCTCCGCTAGAACTTGATTTCATCCGAGCCAATCGTTTCATTGTTGCATCAGATTTGATCACTGGAAGCTTGGTTCCTCCCATCATAGGACCAACGGAGAAATCGGAAGCGCTCAAGGAATTTGCCGCTAATCAAGGCATCCCTCTCGAAGAGACTGTAGCAATCGGCGACGGCGCAAACGACCGGGAAATGATCCTGACCGCAGGAAAAGGCATAGCGTTTTGTGCGAAACGCGCCCTTCAGGAAATCGCTGACGTATCCATCAATGAGCGTGATTTGCGATTACTGCTTAATTACCTTTAATGAACTTATAACCTGCACGAGTGGATTTCAGTAACCAAAATCCCCCTCGCTCCCAAATCGTATAGTTGATCCATGGTTTGATGCATTTGTTCTCGTGGAACCATGGCGCGTACTGCAAACCATCCAAACTTTTGCAGCGGTGAAATCGTCGGTGATTCAAATCCGGGCGTTACAGAAGTAGCTCCTTGAAGATTATCCTCGGAAACGTCGTAATCCATAATCACATACTGGCGTGCAAAGACTACGCTTTGAAGTCTACGAACCACCAAATCGAAAGCAGAATTTCGGTTACGAGCTATGAGAATGGCTGAACTTTCGACGATAACTTCACCAATTGGCGTTAATCCAGACTGGCGCAATGTACTGCCGGTAGCCACAACATCTGCCACAACATCTGCAACACCAAGACTGATGGAGCTTTCAATTGCGCCATCCAATTCAACAAGTTGAGCCTTTATGCCATTTTTCGAGATGAATCGTTCAATCAAGTGTGGGTATGAAGTAGCTATGCGCTTACCCTCTAACTGAGAAACATCCTTAATCTCAGAACCGTTTGGAACCGCAAATCTCATACTGCTACGGCCAAATTCGAGGTCCATGATCTCTTCTGCGGCGGATCCGCTATCAATCAACAAATCGCGACCGGTAACGCCAAGGTCTAAATCACCATTTCCAACATAAGTTGCTATGTCTCTAGGTCTTAAATAATAGAATTCAACATCATTGACAGGATCCAAAACTATGAGGTCCTTCTGATCGCTGCGTTGTCGGTACCCGGCAGAGGTGAAGATCTCCATCGATTTCTGAGCAAGCGAACCTTTATTGGGGAGAGCAACTTTGAGTGTCATTGTCGGCCCTATAACCTTTCCATGACTGATTTAAGTGAAAGCCCCTTTGCGACCATCAAAACCTGTACGTGATAGAGGAGCTGACTAATCTCCAGGGCCAGGTCTTCTTGACTCTGATATTCAGCCGCCAACCAAACCTCCCCTGCCTCTTCAAGTACCTTTTTACATATCTCGTGAACACCAGTTTCGAGCAACTCGACGGTTCTCGAATTCTCTGGTCGAAAATGGTCTCGCTCTAGGAGTTCTGCAAACAAAGATTCGAATGTTTTCACTCACCGAGTGTACTTAATTGCCTCTTCTGCCCGCATTCGTAATTCGGCAACCGTCTTGGCCGGATCATCACTTTTGTATACGGAACTTCCAGCAACGAAAGTATCAGCTCCTGATGACGCAGCCTCGGAAATCGTGGTAAGCCCAATCCCGCCATCAACCTGCAACCAGGCGTACTCCCTGCCACTCTGCTCAATCAAATTACGCACCTCTCGAACCTTGCTCATCATTTCCGACATGAAACTTTGGCCACCGAATCCTGGTTCAACCGTCATCACAAGGATCATGTCAATTAGTCTTAGATGATCTTTGATGACGGATGCAGGAGTACCTGGCTTGAGCGCTACTCCCGTTCGCACCCCGTGGTTAGAGATAGATAAGAGAGTCCTTTCAAGATCAGTAACCGCTTCATAATGAACCGTTACCGAAAATACGCCTTCGTCTCTGAAGGCTGCGTATTTCGGTCCCCATAGGTCAGCATCTTCGACCATCAGGTGCAGATCTATAGGTAGAACCGATTTGCGAACAATCTCAATGGTGTCATCGAATCCATATGTGAAATTAGGAACAAACTTATCGTCCATGACATCCAAATGAATGAAATCTGCTACATGCGCAACACGCTTAACCTCCTCAGCCAAATTCATCTGATCGGCGTTAAGGACCGATGGAGAAATACGAATCATCAGTCAGTCAACCTTTTCGAGCATCGCGAGAAACATGGCATCTGTTCCATCTCTTCCAGTCAACAATTGGACCATGCCATCTATCGTAACGGCTTCCCTCGCTGGCTCTGGAAGTAAAGCTGGTTCGATCGCGCGCAAACGAAAATTCTTGTGTCGATGAAGAAAATCTGTGACTTGAACTCTTGTTTCCAATATATGAGGTGAGCACGTTATGTAAGCGATAATTCCATGGCGCCTCAAGAGCTGTGCTGCGCTATCAAGGAGACTGCGTTGCAGCGTAACGAGGGATTTCAAATCTGATTCTGTTCGTCGCCATCGGGCGTCCGGGCGACGGCGTAATGCGCCTATTCCAGTACAAGGCGCATCCAAGAGAATGCGGTCATATTGTTCCCCTCTATTTAACAAGAGACGCCCATCGCCGACGAAAACCTGGTACCCCGGGGCTTGATCCTTGACGAGCTTTGCCCGATGTGGATGAAGTTCGTTCCCAACCAAATGGTTGGGATCCAAGAATTTCTTGAGATATCGGAACTTTCCACCAGGTCCAGCACACATGTCCAACCAATTCAAACTTCTCGTCGGATCACTATTTAAAGCGAGATCCACCACAATTTGTGAACCTTCATCCTGAACGAATGCATCGCCAGAGATGATCTCAGCAATGTCACCAGGTGGCACTTTAAGTCGGTACCCAAACCTCGTAAGAGGAGATTTCGAAGCTAGGGCAGGATTGAGCGATTCAAATGAGACAACTTGCGTCGCCGCAGGTTTGTTATGAGACTGCAACTCATTTTCCAGCTCCTCACCCGATAGGAGATGACCATAAGCTTCGACGATCCAATCGGGGTGGGAAGTACTTACTCCGAGGGGAACTGCTTGTGATTCGACGGACTGCCTCTCTCTGAGCACCCTCCGCATAACGGCGTTCACAAAACCCGCTCGTGCCTGTCCGACAACCTTCTTTGCAAGCGAGACATATTCGTTAACAATCGCATGATCAGCTGTTGACATGAAATACGCCTCATAGATACTGAGGCGAAGGATCGAGCGGGTTTCTTCATCGATCTTTCGATCGATGACCGAATCGATGTGAAAATCCAGGTATCGTCGCATTCGCACACTTCCATTAACCAACTCAGTGACGAAGGGACGGTCTCTCCTATCAAGAGAATCGAGCATCTTTGCCATTGCAATGTTGATATATGTCTCTGACCGTTCACAGTCTCTCAAGAATGCCCAAGCCTTTTGCCTGGGATGAGGCCTAGTTTCGATCTTGGAATCTTTCATTCATCAACCCGGTAAAGATGATTCTCGGCCAACCGAAGACCATGCGCGAATTCGATCCCGGTCATTTCACGCCTTCCTTCTGGGGTCAAGGAATCCAGGCTTAGTGTGAGTCCATTCAAGCCAAGCAGAAGCCGCCCATCATCGATCGAAAAATTGAGCGGCTTGACCTGATTATCAACCAACCTTGCTTTATTGATAACGATCCGTTTCCCCCGAAAGAAAAACCAAGGTCCGGGTTTTCGTGTAAGACCTCTAATTCTCTGAAACAACTCTTTGCCATCCCCGGTCAAATCAAGAGACAGCTCCTCTTTCATAATCTTAGGGGCAATAGAAATATCGCCCATCTGTCGCTGAGGCAAACGAGAACTTACCAGGTCCAAAATAACTGACTCAAAAGAAGCTGCCGCAATTTTAGCGAGTTGGTCAAGAATCTCAGTTGCGCAATCATCCTTCCCCACCTCGACTGACTCTCTAACGAAATATGGACCAGTGTCCATGCCTTCATCGATCTTGAAGATCGTAAACCCGAAATCTTCCACACCCGCTATCAATGTTCGTTGAACTGGAGCAGCCCCTCTAAATGCTGGCAATAATGAGAAATGGAGATTGACCCAACCTAAATCTGGACGACTCAACGCTTCACCCTTAATCATGCGTCCATAAGCGATAACGATCACCAAGTTGGGTTTTAATGAATCAAGAACTTCAAGAAGCTCTCGGTCGCTGTTGGGTTTAAATACCTGGTGACCCCTCTCCTCAATCGAACGAGCGAAATCATTCGAAGTTGGGCGTCCGCTCCTTCCCTTGGGTCGATCAGGGGTTGAGATGAATCCGACAACTTCGACGCTCGAAAGGCTCGCTACAAAATCGACGCTTGGTAGAGCCAATAACGACGAGGAAGCAAAGGCGACCCGAATACCTTCGCCATAGTTCATTGGATCAATACCCGACTCCACGAGTTCTATGTGGGGAAACTTTGATTTGCGTCGGAGAATTCTGGAACCATTCAGACTCACGGATCTCACGCATTGCCTCTTTGCGCTGCCGAGGATCCATCCGATCAATAAAGAGAATTCCGTCCAAATGATCCACCTCATGTTGTAGCGCTCGGGCCAAGAACTCAGTGCCCTCAACGATGAGAGGTTCGCCATGCATATTAAAACCTTTGGCAACTGCCCGCATCGCCCTTGGTGTTTCATAACGCAACTCAGGGAATGACAGGCAACCTTCTTCACCTTCCTGCATCTCATCAGAGAGATCCAAGGTGGGATTGATGAGATGACCAATTTCATCATCTACATGCCAAGTAAAAACCCGTAACCCAACACCAATTTGAGGGGCGGCCAATCCTGCCCCCGGCGCATCGAGCATGGTCTCCGTCAAATCTTTAACCAAAACCCTAAGTTCTTTATCAAACGTTCTCACCATTTCAGCGGGAGTTGTCAGAACTGGATCGCCAAAATGTCGGATAGAGCGAATGGCCATTTGCCAATCATACCCTTTAACGTGAAATCAAAGATATTCCGGAGCAACGTGAAACCGTATTGGTGACAACCTCTTGGCGCTTCTGACCTTCACCACATGCTGCAGAAGCCGAAGCAATTCATCTCTGTCATCCGTTGGCACTTTAATGATGAAACCATTGTTCTGAACCGGATAGATCACCGAACCAAGTTTTTCAAACAGTTGATCCCGCTGCAGTGCTCTTCTCAATTTGACCAAAGAATTCTCTTCACCAAGAACTTGTACGAGAAGAGCATACGGCGGAAGAAAGAGCGTTCTTCGTTCGTGTAAGAGATGTTCAATGCCTGGGTTTTTGCGTTTCTTATTGAACTCTATAAATTCGACATTTAACCGATCTAGGTCGATCAATATATGTGACCTTTTCGCATTCACCAGGCCTAAAGCACGAGCCCATGAGCGACGATACTGATCGGCTTTGGAGAGAGATGATGAATTGAAGCCTGCAGAACCTCCCATTAGAACTACGACGTCATAGCCGAGGTACTTATTCTGCTGATCGTAAATACGAGGTTCAAATCCTTGGGTGGCAATGACAATCGTCAAGCCTAGGGAGCCAAGAGCAACCTCAGTTCTCTCGTTCATTGAATCCGAAAGGATGACTTGAGCATTCTTCATAGATTTCGCGATTGACAACGCCCAACTCTTATTGCCTGCACGTATCGCCTGCAATTTTCGATCACTGCAGTATCTACATTTGTAATCATCGTAAACCTTGCCGCACTTGGAACAACTGGGACTTGAACCTCGTTCAGGAAACGACAACGGGAACCCACACTCACACGAGGAGCGATTCTTGCACTGCCCGCAGTAAAGCCCTGACGCAAAGGAACGATCGTTTAGACTTACAAGAATAGATTTCATTCCCGTATTCGATTTAATGATACGTTGTAGATTGGCAAGAAGCTTTGTCGATGAAGTCGAATGAAATTCATGCTTGCCCTGCCTCAATGCCTGATGATATTCGACACCAGATGCAATGGCTGATAGCTCCCGCGAATGGCTTAACGTGATGATCTTTGAATTCCATATCAATGGATCATCTGCTCTCAAATATGGTGATCGCGGCTCTTGATAGGCAAAGTGACCCGGATCGATGATGATGACTCTTTCGAAAGATGAAGGCGCATATGCAATGCTCCTTGTTCCTATGGTTAATGCGTATTCAGATTTCAACAAGCCAAAGAACTCTCTCGATCTCTCGCTGGCTCGGAGCCTGGAAGAGAAGACATGGAACCGATTTACTCCCCGATCACGCAGCGATCTCTCAAGCCATTTCAGGTCTCGTTCTGTTGGAACCATAATCGCTGTTCGCCTGGGATCGGAAAGAAAAATAGAAATCGCGAATTGATCCCATAGATTGCCAGGAGCAAGAAGAAGGTTCTTACCTTGCCCCATTTCCCAGAAACCAAAATGTCGAATGAGGAACTTTTGATCTGGCTCAGATGGATGAAATAGCGTTTCTTGATCAATGCTTTGATTATGAGAGGCTCGAAGTTGTCGTCTCATCGGAATGGCAAGCTTCAGGATCGCGATGAGCGATCCACCGTATCGTTCCACCATCTTTCGGTATCTTGCTAAAGCCAAATCGTCGAAGAGCTGCTCAGCAATGAGAACTTTGGAAACGATTTTCAAAGAGCGATTTGCTCTACCATCGGAACCAATACGCGTAACGAAACCAAATGTTTCACCGGCGCCAAACGGAACCTTCACCAAACTTCCTAGAGTAAGCGAACCTCTTCTTGCTAAATATGTGTATTCACCATCAAGATGAGGCACAGGTGTATCAACGGCAATATCAACTTCGAGGAGCTCACCCGATGGACGAGCTTCTTTCACAACGCTCGGACTGGTGAGGCGAAGTTTCGCCACGAGGGAACTAGCCTTTTACAAGGGATTTGAGTTGGCCAGCTTTGTCAGTTTTCTCCCACGTGAAATCTTCAAGCTCTCTACCGAAATGTCCGTAAGCAGCAGTTTGTTTGTAGATTGGTCTCAGAAGATCAAGGTCACGAATGATTGCTGCGGGTCGCAAATCGAAGACCTGCAAGATCGCATCTCTTATTTGATTCTCCGGAACGTGATTCGTATTGAAGGTTTCGACGAATAGCCCCACTGGCTGGGCTTTTCCTATCGCGTACGCCACCTGTACTTCGCATCTATCGGCAAGACCAGCAGCCACAACGTTCTTCGCCACCCAGCGCATCGCATATGCAGCGGATCGATCCACTTTCGAGGGATCTTTGCCACTGAAAGCACCACCGCCGTGACGAGCCATACCGCCATAAGTGTCCACGATTATCTTCCGCCCAGTAAGTCCCGCATCCCCCATTGGGCCACCAATCACAAATCGACCTGTCGGATTGATGAGAGTCTTCATTTGAGTGGAATCCAGATCGAAATCAGCAAGAATAATTTTAATCACATGTTCTTTGATTTCCTCTGTGAGTACTCCGACCACATCAACATTTTCGGAATGTTGACTGGAAATCACCACGGTATCGATCGCAACCGGCCGATCCCCTTCATAGGAGATCGTTACTTGGGTCTTTCCATCTGGGCGCAAATAAGGAAGCTCACCGGATTTCCTTACTTGGGTCAAGCGTTCAGCCAAACGATGTGAAAGGTATATCGGTAGCGGCATCAATGAGGGCGTCTCATTTGAGGCATAACCAAACATCAAGCCTTGATCTCCTGCGCCCTGTAGATCGATGGGGTCGGAAGACAGGGAAACGCGTTTCTCGTGCGCAAAATTCACACCCTGTGCAATGTCACTTGATTGTTGTCCGATCGAGATCGAAACTCCACAACTATTTCCGTCAAATCCTTTGTCTGAAGAGTCATAACCGATATTGAGTACCGTCTCACGAACTAATGACATCACATCAGCGAACCCCGAAGTTGTTACTTCTCCCGCAACATGCACCTGTCCAGTTGTGATCAATGTTTCAACAGCAACTCGAGATGTTGGATCTTGTCCTAATAAGTCGTCCAGAATTGCATCAGAGATCTGATCTGCAATCTTATCCGGATGTCCTTCAGTGACGGATTCAGATGTGAACAAGCGAACTGCTTTACTCATGATCCAACCTTTCCTTTACGGCATCCAAGAGACGATCAGCCAATTCATATTTCGAGACTTCAACATATCGAGAAACAGAGCCACCACCATCTATCAAGAAACCTGATGTTCTATCGGCTCCAAAAACCTTTCCCTCGGAGACGTCATTGACGAAAAGTAGATCAACACCTTTGCGTATCAACTTCTCTTTTCCCAGAATTGTCAATCTCGACGTCTCTGATTCGGTTTCGGCTGCAAAACCAACGACTATTTGACCCGGACGTTTACTGGCGGTGAAACCTTCAAGCAAATCCGGATTCTGTTCAAGAAGTATTGTGCCTAATTGATCCTTTTTGATCTTGGAAGATGATTGGATCATCGGCCTTGCATCAGCGACAGCCGCGGTCATGATCAGGATATCCACGTCATCTTTGACCGATAACAGAGCTTCATTCATCTCCATGGCCGTCTCAACATCAATCGTGTTGGCGCCTTCAAGCGGAACCATAGAGTTAGGTCCCATAATCATCGTGACTGATGCGCCACGAGCCAATGCCCTTTCGCCGATGGCAGATGCCTGCTTTCCGCTTGAACGATTCCCGATATAGCGAACTGGATCTATCGGTTCACGAGTTCCGCCACCCGTTATAACAACTCTCTTACCAAGGAGATCCGACTTGCCCATAAAGTTTGCTTCAATGAAATCGAGAATCTTTAGAACTTCTGGAAAACGTCCGATGCCAATATCCGAACCGGTGAGTCGACCGAAATCAGGTTCCATCACCAAATGGCCTCGATCCTTGAGAATCTCAACGTTAGATTGGGTTGCAGCGTTCAACCACATTTCAGGATGCATTGCTGGAACAATCACCATAGGAGCGTTTGATCCGAGGATTGTCGCGGTGAGTAGGTCATCTGCCCGCCCAGAAGCAATTCTTGAGATGAGATCCGCGGTGGCAGGCGCGATCAGAATGAGATCTGCACGTTTTCCAATATTGATGTGCGGAACTTCATCGACAGCATCCCACAATTCAACACGGACTGGCCTGTGCGACAGGGCTTCCCAGGTTGCTTTACCAACGAAATGTAATGAGTTCTTCGTCGGAATGACAGTAATAAGGAATCCACGATCTTGTAATCGTCGCAACAACTCACATGATTTGTAAGCTGCTATACCCGCACCGACTCCAAGAACTACTTCTCGACCTCTTAAACGTTGCATCAGACTCTCGATGCCAAAATTCTATTTGTTGAGAGTCGGTTCCAATTGCTCGATGGTCAGCAGGTTACCGTTGATCTCACGAAGCGCTATCGACAGCGGCTTCTCATGGACATTCGTGTCCACCAGCGGTCCTACGTACTCAAGGAGCCCTTCACCGAGTTGGGAGTAGTAAGCGTTGATTTGGCGAGCTCGTTTGGCGGCGTAAAGAACCAAGCTGTACTTAGAACCAGTCTTCTCCAAAAGGTCATCGATCGGAGGATTCGTAATTCCCTCGTTCTTGATTTCCATGCCAGCTCAACCTCAATTTCTATTGAAATTACCCAAACACCTCAAATTACGCGGGGACTCCCGACTATGAGACCGCTAAGGTTACCAGTCGGTCGACCACTTCCGCGACCTCGCTATTGACCAAAATGTGGTCAAATTCCTCGGCAGCGGCCAATTCCTCTTGAGCAATCATTAATCTCTCTCGTATTCGCTCGTCACTGTCGGTTCCTCTGGAGCGAATCCGTCCCTCAAGATCTTCCCATGAAGGCGGAGATATGAATATCAGCTGTGCTTCCGGATGGACCTTCTTTACCTGCCTTGCTCCTTGAAGTTCTATCTCGAGGAGCACATGTTTTCCCAAAAGGCGCTGTCTTTGAACATCCTCTTCCAGGGTTCCATAAAGATTGCCGGCAAATTCAGCCCATTCCATGAATTCATTATTCGCGATTCTTGATTCGAATTCTTCGCGGGAAACAAAATGATAATGCACACCATCCAATTCGCCATTGCGAGGTGCCCTCGTCGTCAAACTAATACTTAGGAAGAACTGATCGAACCGAGCAACTTCTCGTGTAATCGTGCTCTTACCAACCCCGCCAGGACCTGATATGACGAAGAGTCGACCGTAGAAGACACTGGACACAGAACTTAGCGTACTCAAAGTTTTCTCTGACATGGAACGCTCTAAGTGTTGAACCAAATCAAGCATCTGCCTTCGACCAAGGCCACCGATGCGTCGATTGGGAGCGATACCAATTCTCTCCATTAAAATCGAAGCCCTGGTACTGCCCATCTGCGGCAACGATGATATGAAATCAACAACTTTCATTCTCGCTATTGAAGGCCGTTGGTCTGCAAGTGCTTCGCGTATGGAAATTCGACTCTCCTTGAGCGATATCTTTAGATCTGCGCGCTCACGACGAGCACGGACAGCCGCTTCACCGTTACGACGTCGCAACTCAGTACTTAACTTTGGCGGCAGGTTCTTTCCCATAAAGAACCCTATATAACCATCCTCGTGATACGAGTGGAAAGAATGAGATTTCCCATCAAAGTGACTCGTAGATTCGCTTGGCTGCGTCTTTTGGAGAATGAGACTCTGTGATTGGTCGTCCGATCACAAGGTAGTTACTACCTGCGCTCATAGCCGCCTGAGGTGTCATGATTCTTCGCTGGTCTCCTCGAGTATCCGTTTCAGTTCGAATTCCTGGAGTTATAAGAATCGTTGAAGGGAATCGCTCTTTGAGGGCCGCAACTTCGTGAGGCGAGGCGACTAGGGCTCGAGCACCAGCAGCTAGGGCAACATCAGCGTAGGTAAGAGTGAGTGCCTCGATATCCACGTTCAAACCTAATGAACCAAGCGAATCTTGATCAAGTGATGTCAATATCGTCACCGCTGCAACGTGGGTTCGGGGAAGTACTTCAGAGGCTGCGCGTACCATCTCCCCGCCACCAGCCGCATGAACGGTCAGGAAAAACGGTTCTATCTCTGCAATGGCCTCTGCCGATTTACGAACTGTGTTGGGGATATCGTGAAGTTTGAGATCAAGGAAGATCTCTATTCCTAACTTCTTCTTTATAAGGAGCATCTCGTTCAGACCATGACGCAAATAGAACTCAAGACCGAATTTGTAGATTGAAATGTGCTCGCGTGTTTGTCCAACCAGTTCTTTAACTCGGTTCAAGTCAACGGTATCTACCGCCAAGATGATCGGTGACTTTTCAGCCATGGGCAGCTCCGACTGCAGATGGAAAATCATTAAAAGCGCGCAGAACAAGAAGTTCTCGTAATTCATCGCGCGTCTCGATAGCGCTCATTGGATTGCCAAACGAAGCGGTACCGATAGAAATCGCATTCGCTCCCGCTGCCACAAGTTGTAGAGCATCTTCGCCAGAGAGTACTCCCCCCATGCCGACGATGGAGATGTGCGGAAACTTCTCTCGAACTTGAAAGATCGCCCGAACGGCGATCGGGCGTATGGCAGCTCCAGATAGCCCCCCAGTCCGCCCGGCTAAAACCGGCTTCAAAGTCTTTAAATCGATCACCATCCCCAAAAGGGTATTGATCAAAGCAAGACCATTTGCGCCAGCTTGAATCACTTCATAGGCGATTTCGGTTATATCGGTTACATCAGGAGACAATTTCGCGATGATAGGGAAATCTCCACCGAGATTGATGCGAACTGCTTCAATCGCCGCCCGCGCTGTCACCGGATTACAGGCAAAAACCTGACCCCTATTCGCAACGTTAGGACAGGAGATGTTAACTTCAACTGCTTTTATCCCTCGCTGACCTCTTAAACGTCTCGCAAGAGCGCCATACTCATCGACTGTTTCGCCCGCAATGGAGACGATCACATCGCAATCTTGATCTTGTAACCATTGCAGGTCATTCTCTAGGAAATAATCTATCCCGGGGCCTTGTAGCCCGATCGAATTGAGCATCCCGGATGGAGTTTCGGCCATGCGGGGAGTCGGTCTCCCAGCGCGCTCCTTCAACATGATGGATTTCGTCACAACTGCCCCTAACTCACGCAGCGGAAAAAACTGCGAAAGCTCTCTACCTGAGGCCGCGCATCCGCTTGCTGTGAAGATGGGATTCTTGAACCGTATCCCTCCTATATCGGTACTGAAATCGAAATCGAGCGTCATCACGCGCGGTTCCCTTCGATTTCGTCCCAGATAATCGAATTTCCATCCAATACTGGTCCTTCGATACAACTGCGCACCAATTTAGTTTCGCCATGGATATCCATCGGAAGTACGCATGTCATGCAAATACCAATCCCACAGGCCATAGTTTCTTCAACTGAAATCTGGTGAGCGACTCCATGCGCACTTGCGATTCTATGGACAGCTCTCAACATTGGCATGGGGCCACATGAATATATGAGGTCTATCTTCTGGCGGTTGATAATCTCGTCCAGGACATCCGTAACTCTTCCCCGCACACCCGCGCTACCATCTTCCGTTGTCACAGTTACCGAATTAACGGTTCGCTTACCGTCTAAAGGTGCAAAAACCTTAGCGCTCGTTGCGGCTCCAACGACTGCATCAACCTTGCAACCTTTACTTTTGAGAAGATCCGCAAGATCGAAGAGCGGCGCCGCGCCATATCCTCCGCCAACAATTGCAACATTGACTGGATCGGCGGGTAAAGGGAAGGACGATCCGAGAGGTCCCGTCACATGCAGAAACGTCCCTTCGGGTTGATCAACCAACCAGGAAGAACCCTTGCCAGTTGCAGAAACGATCAATTCAATGACAGAACCGTGATGCGAATCAACACGCGATCGATAGATAGCGAAAACTCGATGAAGCAACATACTTGATTGATTACCACCAACAGCCACGGCCACAAAGTTCCCGGGTTTGCCAAGGGATGGGATCTCGGGAACGGAAATAACGATATGGGAATAAGCGCCCAGCTTGCGCGATGAGATGATTATTCCCGACTGCCTGGAAGCGCCCTTGTTGATCAATCTCATCATGCGTTAAGCCAGCTTTGAATCGATCTAACATCCAGATTTGATTCCTTGAGTGATTTGATTGCTTCAACGGCAGCCCTCATGGCCGCGACGGTTGTAATACATGGCAAATTCTTGACGATGGCCGCCGTCCTTATCAGTCTTCCATCTTGCCGTTCGTCTCTCCCATAGGGCGTGTTGATAACGAGAGAAACCCGCCCTTGAGAAATAAGATCAAGAGCTGTTAAATCGCTCATCTCAAAACTGGCTGACGTTTGAAGATCGCTATTTTCGAATGCTTTACGCACGCGATCCGCCGGTATTCCCAGCGTGGACAAAAAGGCATGAGTTCCGACAGTTGCATAGATGATGAAACCCAACAGATACAGTTCCTGTAACGATTCCGAAGCGGCCTTCTTATCTTTATCCGCCAAAGAGACAAAAATGGAGCCACTCACAGGCAATGCACCAAATGCACTTATTTGACTCTTCGCAAAAGCTGCTCCGAAGTTCGGCGAAATTCCCATAACTTCACCGGTTGATTTCATCTCGGGACCGAGAATCGTGTCCACTCCTTCGCCAGTGCGTCTACGGAATCTATTCCAGGGAAGAACCGCTTCTTTCACTGCGACCGCACGTTGTGTTGTCAGCTGAGATAGGAATTTTGATTCCCGCATCTCTCTTATTGAATGCCCTACAGCAATCCGTGCTGCCGCTTTAGCTAAGGGTAAACCTGTTGCCTTGCTTACGAACGGAACCGTCCTCGAGGCGCGCGGATTAGCTTCTAATACATACAGCTGCTCCTTGATTCCGTCTCTCGAAACAGCAAATTGAATATTGATCAGTCCTCGAACCCCGATCGCTTTTGCCAAACGTTCTGTGGCTACTTCGATCTCGTGAATCATCACATCAGAGAGCGTCTGAGTTGGGATAACACATGCGGAATCTCCACTATGTATTCCTGCTTCCTCGATGTGCTCCATGATGCCACCCAGGAATAACTCATTGCCATCGTAGAGAGCATCCACATCAACTTCCGTAGCAGCATCCAAGAACTTGTCAATCAAGACCGGTCGGCTCGGATCAATATCCGTTGCTCGTTGCAAGAAATCTCCTAGCGCCACATCATCGTAGACGATCTCCATACCGCGACCTCCGAGCACAAAGGATGGTCTGAGCAGGACCGGGTATCCGATTCGATGAGCAATCTCTCTTGCCTGATTAATCTCACTGGCCATGCCATAAGAAGGAGCTACGAGATTCTCTTGCTCCAGGAGTCTTCCGAAAGCGCCACGTTCCTCCGCCAATTCAATCGCAGCTGGTGACGTACCAAGAATCGTTACGCCTTCCCTTTCCAATGCTTGGGCCAATCCGAGCGGTGTCTGACCACCTAGTTGGACAATGACGCCCAAAACTGGACCTGCTTTTGATTCAGCATGTACAACTTCTAGAACATCCTCCAAGGTCAAGGGTTCGAAGTAGAGTCGATCAGAGGTGTCGTAATCCGTTGAAACCGTCTCAGGATTACAGTTGATCATCACTGTCTCATAACCGAGTTCGCTAAGCGTGAAACAAGCATGGACACATGAATAGTCGAATTCGATTCCCTGACCGATCCGATTTGGCCCCGAACCAAGAATGATTACCGCAGGTCTCTCCCGGTTTAAAACCTCACTTTCTTCGTCATAACTGGAGTAGTGATAAGGGGTCTTAGCAGCGAATTCCGCGGCGCAGGTATCCACCGTCTTGTAGACGGGACGAAGATCGAAGCGCCATCGAAGGCGCCGAACTTCTTCCTCGTTTATTCCTCTAATTTGAGCGATTTGAGCATCTGAAAAACCTTCACGCTTTAACTGGCGCAGCATTTCCTCGTTGAGTTCCATTGCGTCTGCGCATTCTCGAGCCCTGTCATTGATGCTCTCAATCTGCGCTAAGAACCACGGATCAAAGTGGGTTTTCGATTGAATCGTTTCGAAACTTATCCCAGCCCAAAGGGCTCGCTGAATCCCATGTAACCGCTTCTCCGTCGGTTCCGAGATAGTTGCGAGCAACTCATCTGGAGTTTCGTAACTTGGTGCAAAGTCGAAGGATGAGCCCTTTTTCTCCAATGATCTCATCGCCTTCTGTAGCGCCTCATTGAAATTCCGTCCAAAGGCCATCGATTCACCTACGGATTTCATCGTTGTGGTGAGTCGTTCATCCGCATCAGGGAATTTTTCAAAGGCAAAACGCGGCACCTTAACGACAACATAATCGAGTGTTGGTTCGAATGACGCTGGCGTTGCCTCCGTAATATCGTTTGGAATCTCATCAAGCGTGTATCCGATAGCAAGCCTGGTGGCAATCTTGGCAATAGGGAACCCAGTTGCCTTTGAGGCAAGGGCTGAGGAGCGAGACACCCTCGGGTTCATCTCGATCACGATGATGCGACCAGTTTTTGGATTGACCGCGAACTGAATGTTACAACCGCCGGTATCAACTCCCACTTCGCGGATGATTGCAATGGCAAGGTTACGAAGCCTTTGAAGTTCCACATCGGTCAGAGTCAGGGCTGGTGCTACCGTGATTGAATCGCCCGTGTGAACGCCCATCGGATCGACATTCTCAATACTGCAGACGATAACAACGTTATCGATGCGATCCCGCATCACTTCTAACTCATATTCTTTCCAACCAATGATCGATTCTTCAATCAGAACCTCATGTGTGGGCGAATGCCGTAAACCCGCTCCAGCAATAAGGTGAAGTTCCTCGATGTCGTGAGCAATGCCGCTGCCAAGTCCACCCATTGTGAAGGAAGGTCTTACAACGAGCGGAAATCCCAGTTCGATAGATGCCTGCTCGCACTCTGACATCGAATGACAGATGATTGACCGAGCTGATTCGCCTCCTACTTTCTCAACGATGCTTCGAAAAATCTCCCGATTTTCTCCTCTATTTATTGCGTCAACATCAGCACCGATCAAACGTACGTGGTGTTGCTCCAGAATTCCTTCTCGATGCAGCGCGATTGCTGCATTGAGCGCAGTCTGTCCACCTAAAGTTGCCAGGAGAGCATCTGGCTTCTCTTTTGCAATCACTTTCGTGAGGAATTCACTCGTTATTGGTTCGATATAGGTAGCGTCAGCGAACTCGGGGTCGGTCATGATGGTTGCTGGATTGCTGTTGACAAGAATGACCCGTATCCCCTCCTCCTTGAGTACGCGACAAGCCTGGGTCCCTGAGTAATCGAATTCGCATGCTTGACCTATGACGATCGGACCACTTCCGATGACGAGAACCGATCGAATTGTCGAATCTTTAGGCATTTCGATACCTGCTCATCATTTCGATGAAGTCATCAAAAAGGTAATTCGCATCGTGTGGACCTGCTGCAGCCTCAGGGTGGTATTGAACGGAGAACGCAGGCTTCTCTATCAAGCGAATACCTTCGATCACATTGTCATTGAGGCAGAGATGCGTCACTTCCCCTGGTCCATAAACAGTTTGAAAATGACCATCAATAGGAGCCTCAAGAGCAAATCCATGGTTGTGGGCGGTTATCTCTACTCGCCCTGTTATGCGATTAAGAACAGGTTGATTGATGCCGCGATGGCCAAATTGAAGTTTGTATGTCTCAAATCCAAGAGCTCTTCCAAGAATCTGGTGCCCGAAACAGATTCCAAAGATGGGTATCGAGCGATTAAGTATCTCCCTCACCAGTAAGACGGTCTCATCCATCGATACTGGATCACCCGGACCATTCGAAAGGAAGAATCCATCTGGACGAATGTGCTCGATTTCGTTGAGGATCTTCTCGTTTGTCCATATTGAGGGTAGGACATGAACCTCGATTCCTCGCTCTGCCATATTTCGCGGGGTGGCTGATTTGATTCCTAGATCAAGGGCGACCACTTTGAATTTACGTGCTTGTACTGCCGGAACGATGTAGGGATCTAACGTAGATACATCATCAGAAAGCTTTGCACCTGCCATCCGTGCGGAATTGCGAACTGCGATCACCATTTCTTCGCGGGTTCGAGACTCGCTTGAAAAAATACCCGCCCGCATCGCTCCACGATCACGAAGATGGCGAGTGACAGCCCGCGTGTCCAGGCCCCGTATTCCAACGATGTTCTGACGTTTAAGTTCACTTTCCAGATCTCCTTCAGAACGCCAATTACTTACCCGCCGTGAGGGATCTCGCACCGCGAATCCTGAAACCCAAAATTTCTTGCTTTCGTCATCTTCCCTGTTGATACCGGTATTTCCTATGTGAGGCGAAGTCATCACCACAATCTGCTTGTGGTAGGACGGATCGGTAAGCGTCTCCTGATATCCAGTCATACCGGTCGAAAAAACGGCTTCTCCGAAGGTTTCCCCGATAGCTCCCCAGGATTCTCCCTTGAAGACACGCCCGTCATCAAGGACCAAATAGGCAGGCTGACTCACTTGAGCACCGTACCTTCTCGCAGAACCCACTTACCGCGATGGATGACGTCGTGTACGTAACATCCCAACTCCATCCCGTGGAATGGAGTGTTCTCGCTCTTGGACAACCCATGGGCTCGATCGACGACCCATTTCTTGGCTGGTTCGAAGACCATCAGATTGGCCGGCGCGCCCTTTACTAAGCCCATTTCATGGTTTTCGTAGCCAGCGATGCGAGCGGGTGAAGTGCTCATCTTCTCGATCAAATCAGTGAGGGTCAGCATCCGGGTTTCCACCAAGGATTTATGAGAAACAGCAAGTGCAGTTTCCAAACCCAGCATCCCAAATGCGGCGCTCGCCCATTCGCACTCCTTATCCTCAATGGCATGAGGCGCATGATCCGTTGCGATGATATCGATGGTGCCGTCTGCAATCCCTTCTCGAAGCGCTTCGACATCTTTCTTATTGCGAAGTGGTGGATTGACTTTGTAAACCGGATCGAATGACTCAGCTAGGTCGTCACTCAATAGAAGATGATGCGGAGTTACTTCGGCTGTGACTTTGAATCCTCGAGCTTTTGCCCACCGAATGATCTCCACACTTCCTGCAGTGCTCACATGACAGATGTGAAGGCGTGACTGAACGTGATCGGTTAGCAAAACATCACGAGCGATGATTGCCTCTTCAGCAACCGCTGGCCAGCCTCGAAGGCCTAGTTTCGCGGAAATCGTGCCTTCATTCATCTGAGCGTCTCGCGTGAGAGCCGGCTCCTGTGCATGCTGCGCAATAACGCCATCGAAGATCTTCACATACTCCAAGGCTCGACGCATGAGGGTGGGATCGGAAACACAATGACCGTCATCGCTGAAAACTTTCACCTTCGCCTGGGAATTGGCCATTGCGAGAATTTCTGCCAACCGCTCGCCCCTCTGACCTACAGTCACTGCGCCGATGGGGAAAACGTCGCACAGACCAGCGCGTTCTCCGAGCGCCATCACTTGTTCTACTACTCCGGCCGTATCAGCGATTGGATTGGTATTAGGCATCGCAGATATCGCACCAAATCCGCCTCGAACTGCAGCGCGGCTTCCAGTTTCTACCGTTTCGGCGTCCTCTTTCCCAGGCTCGCGTAAATGAGTATGAAGGTCAACCAAACTTGGTGCAATCGTCCTTCCCTGAAGATCGACAACTTCGCTAGCCCGGCTGTCCAATCTCTCTCTGGTAAGAAGTGCTTCGCCAATCTCTGCGATCAATCCGTCATGGATGAGGACCTCAATCTTTGCGCCCGTTGTATCAACCGCGTTCGTTAAGAGAATCTCTTTCATCATCGCCCCATCCCTTGAGAAGGAGTCCCAGCCAAAAGGAGATAAAGCACCGCCATACGGATGAATATCCCATTGGTCACCTGATCAGTGATCAGCGAACGAGAGCTATCAGCGCTCGTAGTGTCGATCTCCACCCCGCGGTTCATCGGTCCAGGATGCATGATGACGCTCTCTTTCTTCATCCTTGAAAGTCGGTCTGAATTGACTCCGTAATGTCGCGAAAACTCTCGCTCGCTCGGCAAGAAGCCTTGATCCATGCGTTCTTTTTGTATTCGCAGCGACATGATGACATCGAGCTCGCTTACGACATCATCCATTTGGTAGGCAACTTCGCATGGCCAATTCTCAATACCAACCGGCAAAAGGGTAGGTGGCGCAATCAGGCGGACATGCGCGCCTAACATGCTGAGTAAAAGAACGTTGCTTCGAGCAACACGTGAATGGAGAACGTCACCGACGATCCCAACTTTGAGGCCGTCTAAACCTCCACCACGGTTTCCAAACTTCTCTCGCATTGTGAAAGCATCAAGTAGAGCTTGAGTTGGATGTTCATGTGTCCCATCACCAGCGTTGATGACAGGACCCTTTATCCATCCCGCGTCAGCAAGACGCTGAGGCGCACCAGAAGCCCAATGTCGAATAATCACCGCGTCTGCTCCCATGGCTTGCAATGTTAAGGCGGTGTCCTTTAAAGATTCTCCCTTGCTGACGCTAGATCCTTTTGCGCTGAAATTGATCACATCTGCGGAAAGACGTTTCGCCGCAGTTTCAAATGAGATTCGGGTTCGAGTTGAATCCTCATAGAAGAGATTGACGACAACACGACCACGAAGTGTTGGAAGCTTCTTGATACTCCCATCGCTGGACTTCGAAAGTTCTTGAGCTGTATCGAGGATGGCGATAGCACTCTCGCGCGTTAAATCACTGATCGAGAGTAAATGTTTGGGGAAATTCATCACTCGATCACGACCTCATCCACGTCATCGATGGGTTCGAGACGCACCCTAACCTGCTCATCTCGGGATGTAGGAATGTTCTTTCCAACATAATCTGCCCGAATCGGGAGTTCCCGATGGCCCCGGTCAACGAGTACGGCCAGTTGAACAGTGGCAGGTCGACCTATTTCGCCGAGGGCATCGAGTGCAGCTCTAATTGTTCGGCCTGAAAAGAAGACGTCGTCAACAAGAACAATATCTTTTTGATCAATTCCAGAAGAGGGAATATGGGTCGAATGGAGAGGCTTTGGTGGCCTTAGTCGAAGGTCATCACGGTGAAGTGTTATGTCGATCGATCCAGAAGCAACTTCACTACCTTCAATCGCGGTGATGGCATCTGCCAGGCGTTTGGCCAGTATCACTCCCCTGGTGGGAATTCCAAGAATCAAGAGATTCTCGGCACCTTTATTGCGTTCCAGGATTTCATGGGCGATACGCCGTATTGCGCGAGAAATCTCCTCGCGCGAGAGGATGTTCCGAGTCACGATTTTCTCTCCTTAACCGCCTCACAGGACGGCATTTAAAGGTAGCCCTAGCCTAATGGGTCAATCGGTCTCTTTACCGACCACGACCCGATTCAGCGAGGTAAAGAGTCTGCAAGAGCGGAAATGCGACCCAATAATCCATTAATGAATCCGGTCGAACTGCTCGTGGAAAGAGATTCCGCCAAGGCAAGTGCTTCACTGATAGCGACGCCATGATCTGTTCCTCCCCAGAGCATCTCGAAAATCGCGATCCTGAGGATATTTCGATCCACCGCTGGGAGACGGTCCTTATCCCATCCTTCGGCGTATGTGTGAATAAACGAATCGATCTGCTGAAGGTGATCCCCGACACCCTTGACCAAGATATCGGTGTACTCACGATGCTCGCGATCCATTAATTCGAGTTCCTTCAGGGATGGTTCACTTCCCCGGATGTCTGCCGAAAAAAGGAGATCGAGTGCAGCTTTTCTAGCTTTGCTTCGAGCACTCATTAAGCGCGACCGAGATATTGCCCCGTACGAGTGTCCACGAGAACCTTCTCGCCTTGCTTGATAAACAAGGGAACTTGAACAGTGATCCCGGTTTCAACAGTCGCCGGCTTAGAACCTGCGTTCGATCGATCTCCCTGTAACCCAGGTTCGGTATATGTGATCTCAAGCGGTACAGATGCGGCAAGTTCAACGAAGAGTGGATTTCCTTCATGCATGGCCACGATTGCATCCGTGTTCTCAAGCATGTAGTTGGCTACATCACCCACCGTTTCACCAGGTATGGTGATCTGATCGTAGGAAGAAGAATCCATAAATACGAAATCTTCGCCATCCTTGTAAAGAAATTGCATTTCCCGACGTTCAAGGATAGCCACATCTACCTTTACCCCAGCATTGAACGTCTTCTCCACGACTTTGCCGGAAAGCACATTCTTCAATTTCGTTCGGACGAATGCAGGACCCTTTCCAGGTTTGACGTGCTGGAACTCCACTACAGTCCAAAGCTGACCCTCAATATCTAGAGTCATACCATTCTTCAAATCATTTGTTGTGGCCACGAGCTATCTACCGTCCGTATCTATTTAGAAATCCGTTTACTTTGCCCGGCCGTATTCTAAGAGAGAGCGCATGGCAATAAGTGCCAAACGATAGGAATCCTGTCGAAAACCCGCGATGCTTCCCGTGGAGACGCCCCCAATCATGGAAACATGACGAAATTCCTCGCGTGCGAGCGGATTAGAGAGATGTACCTCGATTAAAGGGCTGCGCATCATGGCACAAGCATCTCGGAGTGCCACCGAGTAATGGGTGAAAGCGGCTGGGTTGAAAATCACCGGTAAATCGTGGTCAACGGCCTCGTGAACCCACTTTATCAATGTTGATTCTTCATCACTCTGTCTCACATCAACGTCCAACCCCACACTAAGGGCGGATTCTTCGATAAATGAACGTAGTTCGTCGTAATCCAGATCGCCGTAGTAAGACTTCTCTCTTTGGCCTAGGCGTCCCAAATTTGGACCGTTGAGAACGAGTACCTTCTTCATCATCCCTCTCCAGTAACTTTAATATGATGATCAAACGCTTGATGAAGTTGATCCTCTTGAACGTCGACAACCACTGGTTCCCCAATCGCTCTCAGGGTAACGAATCTCAATTTACCAGCCTTGACTTTCTTGTCACGCCACATTATGTCAATCAACGCATTGAATTCGATTTTCGATGGAGCAACCGGAAGTTGGAACTTTCGAAGGAGCTCGAGATGTAGATGAACTATCTCATCGGATTGACCATGAATGATCTTCGAAAGAGAGGCAGCGAAAACCATGCCAATCGAAATCGCTTCTCCATGTCGAAGTTTGAACTCAGCGGATCGTTCTATCGCATGCCCCAGGGTATGTCCATAATTGAGGAAAGCTCTCTCGCCATTCTCCTTGAAGTCCTTTGCGACGATATGTTCTTTCACCGAAACTGCTCGCTCAATCAATTCTGAGAGATCAGCATTGGCAGAGATCCCTTGCGCCTGAATTGGATCCATAGCGGTAGCAATCTCAAGAATCCGATTATCGGAAATGAAACCACATTTGATGATCTCGGCAATTCCAGCGTTGACATCACGTGTAGGTAAAGTTTCTAGAAAAGTCGTATCGATCAGCGTGGCAATCGGAAGATGAAAAGCTCCGATCAAATTCTTAGTCTGTGAACCATTAATGCCGGTCTTTCCACCAATAGATGCATCCACCATTCCAGCTAAAGTTGTTGGAACTGCGATCCAATCAACTCCACGCATCCAGAGGGAGGCTACGAAACCCGAAAGATCGGTAGTTGCTCCGCCACCAATGCCAACAATGAGGCCATCTCTCGGAAAGGCCAATTCTTCGAGCTTTTGGGTCAGCATTTCAACAACTGACCAATTTTTCTGAACTTCCCCGTCAGGGGTGTAAAGGAGCGAGACATCCTTGCCCCAGTCACTTCCGACTATCGATCGCATGCTTTCCGTGACAATCAGAACAGTCACTCGCTCATTGATCAACTCCCGGAGCCTAGTTCGCCAATGAGGAATAATCTGAGCAGAACTAGACATCAAGCTTCCAGTCTCTTCACTATTTCGTCGACAACTTCGTCTGGAGAAAGGTTATTCGTGTCTACACTCTCGTCTGCGATGGAAAGGTAAATCGGCCGCCTCTTATTCATTAATTCCTGCCACTGGGCTCTCGGATTGATCATCAAAAGAGGCCTCTCTTTGTTGAAACCAACTCGAGGGGCGGCGTTGGAGATCGAAACATCAAGGAAAAAAATCGTATGACTGCTCTTCGAATTCTCTAGCAAGGCTCGAATATTCTGACTAAGGATAGAACCGCCACCTAGGGATACCACTCCTTGAAATTCAGACAAGATTTTGGTGATTACAGACTCTTCGATCGCGCGAAACGTCCCCTCGCCATCTTCAATAAAGATATCGGAGATTTTTCGCCCTGACTCGACCTCAATCAATTGATCGGTATCAACAAAAGCGCGTTTCAAACGTCTCGCAAGCAGTCCACCGACAGTGGTTTTACCGGCTCCCGGTGGTCCAATGAGTACAACTGTTTTTTCTGCTGATTTCATTGAATACGGAGGTTTTCAAGGTACGAATCTAGGTTTCTCTTGGTTTCCGCAAGACTATCCCCACCGAATTTCTCCAGTAAAGCTTCAGCAAGAACTAAAGCAACCATGGCCTCTCCAATGACGCCAGCAGCCGGTACTGCACACACATCCGAACGCTGATTGATGGCTTTGGCGATCTCCCCTGTCGAGACATCTACCGTGGAAAGTGCGCGAGGTACCGTTGAAATTGGTTTCATCGCACCTCGAACACGAAGTGGTTCACCCGTAGTCATGCCGCCTTCAGTACCCCCAGCTCGATTAGTCGATCGGTTTATTCCGTCAGCGCCCTTTGTAATCTCATCATGAGCGACGGATCCCCTGCGACTTGCAGTCAGGAACCCATCTCCGATCTCCACTCCCTTGATTGCTTGTATTCCCATTACTGCAGCAGCTAAGCGAGCGTCGATTCGGCGATCCCAATGAGTATGGGATCCAAGACCAATAGGACAATTCTCGACAACCACTTCAAAAACTCCGCCTAAGGTATCGCCATCGCGATGAGCCGCTTCAATCTCTGCAACCATCTGTTCGCTCAATGCCTCGCCGAATGCGCGGACTGGGCTGGCATCTATCTTGGAAAGATCATTTGATTTGGGCACCAACTCCTCACCGCTTTTGACTGAACCGATCGAAATCACGTGACTGAAGATCTCTATTCCGGCAACTTCGCGCAAAAGATTTCTCGCAACCACTGAAAGTGCAACCCTCATTGCTGTCTCACGAGCACTCGCCCGCTCCAAGATGGGGCGAGCATCATTGAAACCGTATTTCTGCATGCCCACCAAATCAGCATGGCCTGGCCGGGGCCTTGTAAGAGGTTCATTCCTCGCCAAGCCCTCTAGCTCAACGGCGTCGACAGGATCAGCAGACATCACCTTCTGCCATTTAGGCCATTCCGTATTTGATATCTCGATCGCTACAGGGCCACCTAAAGTCAATCCGTGACGTACACCTCCGAGGATACGAAGAGTGTCTTCCTCGAATTTCTGACGAGCACCGCGTCCAAACCCCAAACGTCGTCGTGAAAGTTGATTCATGATCGACTCAGTCGTAACAGGAATACCTGCCGGCAATCCTTCAATAATTCCCACGAGGGATTGGCCATGAGATTCACCTGAGGTGAGCCAGCGCATGGGTAGATTCTCCCATATCGCTACCCCCAAACGACTGTTGATTAATGCATCAAAGAATGAGGGCTAGAGCATAAGCACCAAGGCAGAGGGGGGCCATAGGAACGCTTGATTTCAATGCGAATCCTTTAGGGCCCCGAATTAAAAGCAGTCTAAAGAATGCTACGAGAATGATGGCTAAAGAAATGATTCCAAGGCCTAAAAAGAAGTATTCAACCTCAATGAAAGGAAAGAAGAAGAGAGTGAGATAGAGGAACAACTTCAGATCTCCCATGCCAATCCAAGTAAGAAGAGCTCTCCTAAAGTCGACGAATAACACGAGAATTGCTAAGACCGATACAGCAACTACCAACGGGCGCAGATACTCAATCCTCGATTCCGTTCCATCCACTACATCTAGAGCAACGTGAATGATCGCCGCCGCGATCATGAACTTATTTGGAATCCGTCGCTCTTTGAGATCGCTGTAAGAGACGGCACAAAGCAGGATTGCAACGATTGCCAGGTGGCCACTCATGGCCACAACGATAAGAGTTCAATGTGCTGACAAGAAAGCGGCTGTGGATGAGAGCACTTCAGAGAACATCTCATCCTTGTCGAATTCCATCCCCGTGAAATAGGTAGCCTGATCAATAGCTTGTGCGACGAGAATCGGCAGACCCGAGATGACTCTCCCTGAAACGACGCCTGCAAGTGTCGATGGCCAGGGTGAATAGGTGAAGTCGAGTAGTGATCCTTCGAATTCAAGAAGAATCTGGGAAATTTCCTTCTGTGCCGATGAGGGAATTGTTGATATAACGAGGCAGTCGTCAATAAGGTCGCTGCTCCACTCTTCGTCGAAAGAACACTTCTCAATGTGACATTCGAAGATTTGGGGAAGAAGTTCATCCTTCGAGGGATTGCGTCGCACAATCTTGATTCTTCCTTCGAAGCCGAGAAGCTCTAACCCGAGAAGCGAAGATCTGGCAGTGGCTCCGTTTCCAATAATCACAACCTCCGAGAAACTACAACCATCACTTCTCAATACACGCGCGAGTCCGCTGGCATCGGTATTGAAGGCGCCGTCCGATGTGATCGTATTGACTGCATGTGCCCGAATCGCAAGGTGATCGATTGGAAGACCTAGATCTAATCCAACTTCCTTGAGTGGCATAGTCAAGGAAAACCCATTCCAATCACGTGAGAGCTCCCGAAGAAGGAACTCCTTCGCACTCACCTCGTCTAATTCAATCCGGGTATATTCATACTCGAGCCCGAGAATCCGATAGATATTTCCATGCACTAATGGCGATAGCGAATGCCCAATCGGCTTACCAAGTACGGCAGCTTTAATCATCAAAAACACCCTTGCGGAAGTTCTCTCGATACAAGACTTTCCAATCCAAGAATCTTTGATATGAAGAAGTAAACCTCGTGTCCCCTGGGGCGACGGTAATGAAATAGAGCCAATCCCCTTCCGCAGGAGCTAGTGCAGCATCCACTGCCGGTCTTGTTGGCGACCCGATAGGGCCAGGAGGCAGTCCTTTTCGTTGATACGTGTTGTAGGGGTTATCTATCTTTGTTTCCTTTAGGGATAGCGAAATGTTTCCTCGAGAGTTCTGAATGTAATGAATCGTTGAATCAAGCTGGAGCGCCATTCCCATTTCCAACCGGTTGTATATAACTCGCGAAACTTTTGAAAAAACGTCTGGAGTTCCTTCCGCTTCTATAAGAGAAGCGATGGTCAGAATCTCGTCAGGGGTAAATTCAGTTCTGCCGTTCCAATCCACACCTTGCATCGCTTCTTCAAACCGCGCTACGAAAGCTTTGACAACTTCTTCTGTAGAGGTGTCGGGTCCGAACGAGTATTTCGCGGGATAGAAGAAGCCTTCGGGACTTCCTAAAGTAAAGGGTTTTGGCAGTTCGATCCCACGGGCGAGATCTTCAGCTCCCGGATAGCCATTTCTCGATAATAATTCGAAAACCTCCTCTAGACGAACGCCATCTCTCAATGAAATCAGGTCTTGAATCCGATCGATATCCAATAGCTGCTCGAGCGCCTCTGCTGCCGGAATCTTGCTCTCGAGAAGATAGCTGCCAGGGGCGATCCTCTTCGACCTTTCATCGCTGAGCGCTAAGCGGAAAAAGAGCCGCCATGAGGAGATCACACCTTCCGTCTCAAGATTTCGAGCGATTTCTTCTCCGGTATCACCATTATCTACGACGAAGGTGACATTTCTAGAGCTCATCCCTGGAGGGAAATCCTGGTAATTCACCGGTCTATTGGCAACTTCTCTTAGTGCCAGTGTCGCAAATACCATCATCAGCCCAACGGTAAAGAGAACCTTAAAGTTCTTACGCATTTCGTTTAGGGTCATCTCATCAAATCTCTTGGCCTGCGAAATTCGAAGAGTTCGACTCTGCGCGAAGCGCCCCTTCCAGCAAGATCATCGCAGCTACTGCGTCAATCTCACTTCGTGAATCCTTTTCGCTTTTACCACTCCGACGCATCTCACCTAGAGCGCCTTTGGTAGTCAACCTCTCATCAATCAATCTAATCGCACCACTGAAAATCTGGGCAACTTCAATAGCGAACTCACGAGCAAAACGAGCGGAGCTACTGTGATCCCCTGAAAGATTGATCGGATACCCCACATAAATAACAATTGGATCATATTCAGAAATGATGGCTCCAAGATCGCTCTCCCAACTTTGGGCATCAAGTACTGTGGTCGGAAATGCAAACTTACCCTCTGGATCGCTAACGGCTACACCAATTCGGGCCAAGCCGTAATCGAGTGCAAGCCGTCTGCCCATCATTTCACTGAGATGCCATTAATTGCAGGAGGTGCTCTTTCATGGCGTCAAGAGCCGCTCCGATCTCGCGCACTGAAGTTCCACCGCCCTGAGCAAAATCATCTTTACCGCCACCACCACCTTTAAGAATGGTCGAACCGATTTTCACGAGAGAACCTGCTTTTATCCCTCTCGCTCGTGCGGCTTGATCCGTTGTCGCAACGAGAACCACCTTCTCCTCAACAACTGACACTAGAGCCAATACGCATGAAGAACGCCGTTCGCGTAGCGCTAGAGCTACTTGTCGCAGCTCATCAGTACCTAATGAATACGGTATGGAGTGAGAGAACCATGTCACGCCATTATGAACTTCAGCGTTCGAAAGCAAAGGTGAAAGTTCATCGATTGTTCGCGAAACTCGTACCGAGGAGAGTTGTCGTTCGGCTTCTTTAAGCGAGGAAAGCAGATGCTCGATTCGATCTGGAAGTTCTTCCACCCTTGTCGCTTTGATCAACTCAGTGACTCGAGCCAAAAGTAGGTGTTCGCGAGCGAGGAAGGAGAATGCATCGACTCCAACCAAAGCTTCCACTCGTCGAACTCCTGACCCAATCGACGATTCACTCAACAATTTGATCAATCCGAGTTCACCGGAAGCTGTTACATGTGTTCCACCACAAAGCTCGCGCGCCCAATCACCGACGCTGACAACTCTTACCCGCTCGCCATACTTTTCGCCGAATAGGGCCATCGCCCCCATTGCTCTTGCCTCGTCTTGACTCATCTCCTGTGCCACGACCGGAAAATTGCGAAGAAGCAGTGAGTTAACTCGTCCCTCAACCTCTTCCAAAGCCATCATAGAAACTGGCGATGTCGATGGGAAATCAAATCTGAATCGTCCTGGAGCATTCTCAGAACCGGCTTGAGTGGCAGTTTCACCCAAGACCTCACGGAACGCCTTATGGACCATATGTGTTGCGGTGTGCGCGCGCGAGATTGCAACCCGCCGTTCATGGTCAATCCTTGCGCCGACACTCATCCCAACTTCGATATCGCCTTGGACAACGGTGCCACGATGCACGAACAACCCCGGTATCGGTGATTGCACATCAAAGACATCGACAATTGCCCCGTTAGCAAGGTGAATTTCTCCATGATCGGCAAGCTGTCCACCACCTTCGGCGTAGAAAGGCGTTCTATCAAGAACAACTTCTACATCTCCAGATGCGCTTTTTGCTGATCTACCCTGAGAGAGGAGACCCACGACTCTTCCTTCTGCCTCACTTTGATGATAGCCAACGAAATCTGTCGCGGAACTCGACTCCAAGATCCTTCGATACTCTGAAACATCTGTATGGCCAGTCTTCTTCGCTTTGGCATCTGCCTTTGCTCGATCCTTTTGCTCCTTCATTAAAGTTCGGAAGCCACCTTCATCGATCGACAAACCCGCTTCAGTTGCCATCTCAAGGGTCAAATCAAATGGAAAACCATAGGTATCATGAAGTTTGAATGCATCGATTGCATCTAACTTATTTGAACCACTTTCAATCGCTCGCTTTGAAGCGATTTCGAAAATTTGGGTACCACTCTTGAGAGTTTCCCTAAAGGTGGACTCTTCGGCAGCAGTTACTTCCTCGATACGCCTCTGATCATCGACAAGCTCTGGATATTGAGGTCCCATGGCTTCAATGGAAGACCGAATCAGTTCGACGAGCGTTGGATCTTCGCTGCCCAAGATTCGCATATTGCGAACCACTCGTCGCATCATCCGCCTAAGGACGTATCCACGCCCCTCATTGCCAGGTGTAACACCATCTCCAATAAGCATGGCCGCAGTCCGTGCATGGTCCGCGATAACTCGCAAAGACACATCACTCACTTCGTTTGAACCGTAACGCACACCAGTGAGATCGGAAGCCCTCCGCAAAATAATGCTTGTCGTGTCGATTTCGTATATGTTCTCAACGCCTTGCAAGATCGCTGCGGTTCGTTCTAACCCCAAACCGGTATCAATGTTCTTCGCCGGCAATTCTCCGACAATCGGATAACCCTCTTTACCTGGTCCTTCACCACGAATGTTCTGCATGAAAACCAAATTCCAAATTTCAAGATAACGATCCTCATCAGCGACAGGGCCACCCTCTTTCCCGTACTTGGGGCCTCGGTCAAAATAAATCTCGCTACAGGGACCGCATGGCCCCGGCACGCCCATAGACCAAAAGTTATCTGCCATCCCGCGGCGCTGGATACGATCCTTTGGAACTCCCACTTGTTTCTGCCAAATATCGGCAGCTTCATCGTCGTCGAGATAAACGGTCACCCAGAGTTGTTCTGGATCGAAACCGTAACCGCCATCCGATTGAGAACGAGTGAGCAATTCCCACGCAAGGGATATGGCGCCCTCTTTAAAGTAATCTCCAAAAGAGAAATTCCCGCACATTTGGAAGAAAGAGGCATGTCGAGTTGTCTTGCCAACTTCATCGATATCTAGAGTGCGGACGCACTTTTGAACGGATGTCGCTCGCGAATATGGAGCTGGAATCTCCCCCAAGAAATATGGTTTGAAAGGAACCATTCCCGCATTGACCAACAAGAGGTTCGGGTCGTTGAGCACTAGCGAAGCGGATGGGACGACTGTGTGATGAAGTCCTTGTCGATTGCCAGACTCGAAGAAGTCCAACCACCGCTTTCGAATCTCGGCGGAATTCACTTTTTGCTAGAACTCCTCATCCTCATCATAAGTACTTCGTTTGGCCTTACTTCGGCTCCTAGGCTTTTTCGCATTCTTAGCTTCGTCGCCCTTATTTCTGTGCTTGCTTGTTGCAGCAGAGACAACTGTTCCGAGAACTTTGAGCGCAATACCGTTCTTATCTACGAAATTGGAGGCAGCGCCACTGAGTTTCACCGTTAGATCCTCTGCAGCTTTGGTGATGTTATTGACGCTCTGCAGTGGACCGTTGACGAGTCTCACCGTTGTCGTTGCTTCTTCAAGAAGTGGCGTCGTATCTTGCGTGATGGCTTTGACGGAAGCGCCGACTTCATCGATGGCGCGACCTAGTCGCACAACTGCGTAGGCAATAGCCACAGCGATGATGAGCAGTCCTGAAGCTGCGATGATTGCAGCTATACCCCCACCCGTGAGAGCAGCAATAGCGATTTGAGGAAAAACCATGAGAGAAGGTTACTCCTTGCCCTTTTCGCTGACTGTTGTCTCCGGTTTAGCATCCACACCGCTCTCTTTTCTCTGAGCGGCAGTGATCGGAGTCGGCGCTCCGGTCAATGGATCGCCTCCACTGGCCGTCTTCGGAAATGCGATCACCTCGCGAATCGAATCCGCACCAGCAATCAGGGCAGCAAGGCGGTCCACACCTAATGCGATGCCTCCGTGAGGAGGTGGACCGTAATTGAAAGCTTCAAGAAGAAAGCCAAATTTTGATTGGGCTTCGCTCTCGGTCAAACCGATCACGGAGAAAACTCGCTCTTGGATATCTCGACGGTGGATTCGAATTGAACCCCCGCCAATCTCATTTCCATTGAGCACGATGTCATAGGCATATGCCAACGCATTTATTGGATCCGAATCGAAAGTTGCTTCGAACTCAGGCTTGGGCCCCGTGAACGGGTGATGCACCGCAGTCCAACCACCATCATCAGTTGCTTCGAACATAGGAGCATCGACGACCCAGAGGAAGTTCCAAGAATCCTCATCGATCAGAGCTAAACGTTTACCGATCTCAAGACGAACCGCCCCTAAGAGATTCTGAGAGGAGTTTCGATCTCCGGCAGCAAAGAAAATGGCATCACCAGGCTGTGCACCCGTCGCAGCCGCAATACCAGAGGACTCGCTCTCGCTAAGATTCTTAGCGACAGGGCCACCGAGCGATCCATCATCTCCGACGAGGATGTATGCAAGACCTTTCGCACCTCGCGACTTCGCCCACTCTTGCCAAGCATCTAGTTCTCGACGAGGTGAACTTGCTCCACCTGGCATGACAACCGCACCTACGTAAGGGGCCTGGAAAACACGGAAATCAGTCGCCTTGAAATAGTCAGTCATTTCAACAAGTTCGAGCCTGAAACGCAGATCAGGTTTGTCCGAGCCAAATCGGTTCATCGCATCCTTGTATGTCATGTGTGGAATCGGCAGAGGTATCTCGTACCCAACTACCTCCTTAAAAAGCCTGGCAAGGATTCGCTCCGTCACTGAAATCACGTCCGATTGATCCACAAAGGACATTTCTATATCCAGTTGCGTGAATTCCGGCTGTCGATCAGCGCGGAAATCCTCATCTCTGAAACAACGAGCTATCTGGTAGTACCGCTCCATGCCAGCAACCATGAGAAGTTGTTTGAATAATTGAGGAGACTGTGGCAGCGCATACCAAGAGCCTGGCTGCAGTCGCACCGGTACCAAGAAATCGCGCGCACCTTCGGGTGTGGAACGAGTGAGGTACGGTGTCTCAATCTCAAGAAAATCCATCTCATCCATGCTGCGGCGAATGGAAGAGGTGATCTTCGACCTCAATCGAAGATTACGAGCGGGTACATCGCGGCGAAGATCAAGATATCTATATTTGTATCTCACTTCCTCGCTCACGTTGATGTTCTCGCCACTATCGACAGGAAAAGGAAGCGGAGAAGATTCGCTCAGGATCATAAGATTCTCGCATTTGACCTCAATTTCACCTGTGGCGATCTCACGATTCTCATTACCAGAAGGTCGCAATGCCACAGTACCCTCTATTAAGACGCAAAACTCAGCTCGAAGGCGAGATGCGACATTCTCATCACTAATGACTACTTGTACATTCCCCGAGGCATCACGAAGATCAATGAAAGCGACGCCTCCATGATCGCGGCGGCGAGCCACCCATCCAGCAAGTCTCACCGAGGAATCAACATCATTCCGACTCAAACGGCCGGCATCGTGTGTGCGAAGCACGCCAATCCCCTCCATTTCTAGAACTTCTTGAATCTTCCGATTCTTCGCTTAAGCCCCATCGGTTGCGACTGAACCGTTCCGCAGGGCTTATCTATTAAGGAGGCCTGAGATCTCCAAGGCGTCGAGTCTAACGCGCCGGCTTTCGCCGCTCTTCATTTCCTTGACGTTTCCAAAACCTTCACCTATCTCATCGTCACCGATAACCAAGACATGGAGGGCACCACGCTTATCTGCTGACTTCATTGCACCCTTCAACCCACGATCACCATAGGCAACATCCACGATGACCCCAAGATTTCGTAACCGGGAAGCTAAGGCCACACAGGTAGTTCGCGAATCCTCTGAAATAGGTATGAGGAAGAGATCGAGTGACTCTTCTCCTTCTTTAAGAGAAATACCTTCAGCTTCGCAGGCAAGAATGACACGATCAATCCCTAGACCGAAACCAATGCCGCTAAGTGACTGGCCACCCAGTTCTTGCATCAAACCGTCATAACGGCCCCCGCCACCAATCCCGGATTGAGCTCCGAGATCTAGATGCGAGAACTCAAAAGTAGTGCCGGTGTAGTAATCCAGCCCACGAACCATCCGCTTATCCACCTGAAACGGAATCGCAAGCTCGTTAAGCAGGGATTGAACCCGATCAAAATGTCGCTGCGCATTCTCGGTGAGGTAATCACTAAGCAATGGTGCCCGTGACATTGCTTCCCTCACTGGTGCACGCTTGTCGTCGAATAAACGCAATGGATTCTTCGCCGCGCGTGATCGTGTTTCATCATCAAGAGTAAGCGTTTCAATGAAGTTCAATAAGTCAACACGATGGGCTGCCCGAGATTCGAAATCACCAAGAGAGGTGATCTTGAGAACGAACCTTTCTAGTCCAAGGGACTTGAAACCAGCATATGCGATAGCTATGACTTCAACATCAAGCGCTGGGTCATCGATACCGATCGCCTCGATACCTGCTTGATAAAACTGTCGATAACGACCGGCCTGTGGTCTCTCTGCACGGAAGAAAGGTCCGGAATAGAAGAGTTTTACTGGCAATTGGCCACGATCAAGTCCGTGCTCAATCACGGCCCGCATTACACCGGCAGTCCCCTCAGGCCTTAAGGTGATCGATCGATCTCCGCGATCTGTGAAGGTATACATCTCCTTGGTGACTACATCAGTGGATTCACCCACACCACGCGCAAAAAGCTCAGTATCTTCAAAGACCGGCAATTCGATTGGTTGATACCCAGCAAGTTTCGCCTGACGCAGAAGTTGGGCTTTGACATACTCAAAAGCCCACGACCTAGGTGGCAGATATTCACTGACACCTTTAGGCGCCTGAAAACGCATCACATCCCCTGACAGTTTGAATGGAGGTGAGTCTATTGCGCGACTTCTAAGAGAAAGGGATTTGTAGCCCGTTCGAGGCCGATGGTCGTCTCATCTCCATGGCCAGGAAGGACGGTCAACGCGTCAGGCAGCGTTAATACCTTCTCCCTCAGAGAAGTTGCCATAGCGCGAGGCGAGCTCGTTGGTAAATCGGTGCGTCCAATCGATCCCTTGAAAAGAACATCTCCGCTCAAGAGGAGATCTCCAACTCGATACATGACCGAACCTCTGGTATGACCTGGTGCATGAATGATTTCGAAATTCATGCCTGATATTTCAATCTGATCCCCGTCCTCTATTTCCACGACGCCAGAGGGCTCTCGCCAGATCTTTTTTGGAGCCAACTCCCCCAGAAGGGCAAGACCTTGCTTGCCCAACCCCTTCTCTGGATGCGCGATCAATTCGCGATCCTGGGGATGGATGTAAACCGAATCGATGCCACTCGAAGTGCAGAGCGGGACGACGGAAAAAGTATGGTCCAGATGACCATGGGTGATAAGGGCTGCCACCGGTTTCAGATTCAAGACCTTGAGGCGTTCGTTGATGCGAGCAGAAAGATCCGGGACGGCGATGCCGGGATCAACAATGACACATTCACCGCCATCCTCGTTCCCGATAATCCAACAATTGGTTCCGAAATAGGGAGCCACAATTCTCGAAATCTTCATAAAGCAGGCTCCTAAGGGGTGAGATTCACAAATCCAGAGCGTCAGGGTACCTTTGCGTATCCCGGAACGAGGGTTTTGTTGATTCGGCTACATGGCCCAGCACTACCGGGAATTCATTCAGAAGAACCCAGCGAGGACCCGAATCATCCGACGCGCAATGCAGGAGGACTTACATGACTACTGAGAATCCATCACCGGCATCAGCATTAATAGGTGATCCCGCGGCCTATGGCCGAGTGGGAGACGATGGCACCGTATATGTCATAACCGAGTCCGGCGAGAGGGCCGTAGGTTCATATCCTGGTAAGACCGCGGAAGAGGCGCTCGCCTACTTTGTCCGTAAATTTGAAATGTTCGCTTCCGAAATTGCCTTGCTTGGAGCTCGCATCAAAAGTGGCGCCATGGTCCCCGAGGACGCTCACATCGCCGTTTCAAAGCTTCGAGCGCAATTCGACGACTTTAATGGCGTTGGCAATCTTCTCGCGCTTCGGGTCTCTCTCGATCAACTTCCGGGATTGATTGAATCCAATAAAGGAATCTACGAGGAGAAGAAAGCGGCGGAACAAGCTGCAAAGGCTGCAAAGCGAGAAGAAGCACTCGCTCTTAAAGAGAGAATCGTAAGTGAAGCTGAAGGCCTTGCTGACTCTGAGTCTTGGAAGGCTTCGAGTGAGAAGTTGAAATCGCTTCTCGATGAATGGAAGAAGGCTCCACGACTCGATAAAGCCTCCGATGCTGCACTGTGGAAGCGGTTCTCATCATCGAGAAATCGCTTCGATAAGAGACGTCGTCAACATTTCGCCACATTGGTCTCGAAACAGAGTGAGGTAAAGAGCGTAAAAGAACAAATCGTCGAGGAGGCTGAGGCTCTGCGTTCTTCCCGCGAGTGGCTAACTACAGCCTCAAAGTTCAAAGATCTCATGGCCAAATGGAAAGCTGCAGGACGTGGCAAGCACAGCGATGATGCGAAGCTTTGGGCCCGATTTAAGGCTGCTCAAGATGAGTTCTTTCAAGCCAAAAACGCTGATTTGGAGCGTCGAGGCCAAACTATGGAAGAGAATCTCGCGAAACGAGAAGCTCTAGTCCTGAAATTCGAGCAACTTCTGCCGGTCAACGATCATAAATCGAGCCGAAAGGCCTTTCGTGACCTCGAAGACGAGTGGCGAAAGATCGGCATGACTGATCGAAAGAAGCGTGATCTTCTTGAGTCGAGAATCAACAAAGTCAATGACGCCATACGTGAAGCAGAATCAAATCACGCTCGGAAGACAGATCCGACCGCGAAGGCGCGAGCTAACGACGTTGTGACCCAACTGCAGGACGCCATTGAGAATTACAGCAATCAGGCCGCTAAAGCTGAAGCAGCAGGAAACGCCAAGCGTGCTGCTGAACTTCGTGAAGCCGCAGAAGCACGAAAGGTATGGCTCGCCGAAGCCATGAAAGGCTTAGCTGAGTTCAGCAGTTAACTGTTGGTGACTCGATAAACGTCATAGACACCATCCACTGAGCGAACGGCGCTCAAGACTGAATCGAGGTGGGTGGCATCAGCCATTTCGAAAGTGAAGCGTGAGTAGGCGGTTCTATCTTTCGCCGTGTGAACTGACGCATTCAAGATATTCACATGTTGATCTGAGAGAGCCTTGGTTACATCAGAGAGTAAACGACTTCGATCTAACGCCTCGATCTGGATGTTAACCAAGAACAGAGATTTCGCATCGCTGTTCCACTTTACTGTGATGATCCGATCACTTTGGTTTGTCTTAAGGTCTTCGAGATTAATGCAATCACTCCGATGGACCGAGACGCCGCTTCCCTTTGTGATGAACCCTGTTATCGAATCTCCTGGCACTGGAGTACAGCATCGGGCAAGTTTGACCAGAACATCTTCGGCTCCCTCGACAGATACTCCACTATTGCTTCGTCGTTCAAGCTGTCCGATCGGAATCTGGGTAACGATCGCCGAATCAATCACATCCTCAAAAGGCTCCTCGACCCCAATCGCTGCCACCAATTTCTCAACAACTGATGCCGAAGAGATATGGCCATCTCCAATTGCTGAATACAAAGCCTCGATATCAGTGAACCGAAGATCATGGGCGAGCTCAATGAGCGCATCTCCTGCCAAAATCTTCTGGATTGGAAGTCCTGCCTTACGCATCTGACGTGCAAGCGAAGATTTCCCAGCTTCGATGGCCTCTTCCCTGCGTTCTTTCGTAAACCACGCTTTGATCTTCGAGCGGGCGCGTTGCGACTTCGCGAATGCCAACCAATCACGGCTCGGCCCCGCTGTCGGAGATTTGTTGGTCAGGACTTCAACTGTGTCTCCGTTGTTCAAGCTCTGCTCAAGTGAGACTAATTTCCCATTGACCTTGGCGCCTACGCATTTGTTCCCAACCTCAGTGTGAACCGCATATGCGAAATCAACTGGAGTAGATCCTGCTGGGAGTGCTATGACACTTCCTTTCGGGGTGAACACGAAGACTTCTGGAGTCCGTAAGTCATAGCGAAGGGCATCCAAGAATTCATCAACATCCGGAGTCTCTTGTTGTAGCTCATGAAGTTGCTTGAGCCACATGATCTCGGTATCGCTGGACTTCGAGGCCGAGCGTGGCTCGAGAGCAGCGTTCTTATACTTCCAGTGGGCGGCTACACCAAATTCAGCGCGACGATGCATTTCATGGGTTCGTATCTGAATCTCGACCGCCTTGCCGTTCGGGCCAATCACAGTTGTATGCAAAGACTGATAGAGATTGAATTTCGGCATTGCTATGTAATCTTTGAATCTACCTGGGACTGGAGACCACCTGGCATGGATAGCTCCAAGAACTGCATAACAATCCCTTACATCATTGACCAGTACCCGAACTCCCACTAGATCATAGATATCGTTGAAATCTCGTCCACGTAGAACCATCTTCTGATAGACGCTGTAGTGGTGCTTCTGTCTGCCTCGAACCTCTGCCGCTATCCCTTCTGACCTCAAGTCGGCCGAGAGAGCCTCGATCACCTCTCGGCTCAGCTCCTCACGTTTCGGATTGCGCTCTGAGATCAACCGATCTATTTCCTCATATTTCTTCGGCTCGAGCGTTCTGAAGGAGAGATCTTCCAATTCCCACTTGACGGTATTGATTCCGAGTCTGTGCGCAAGCGGAGCATAGATCTCTAATGTTTCACGCGCTTTCTTCGCTGCGCTCTCTGAACTGACGAAACTCCATGTTCTTGCGTTGTGAAGTCGATCCGCCAATTTGATGATCAACACTCGAAGGTCGCGAGACATCGCAACTACCATCTTGCGTACCGTTTCAGCTTCTGCTGTCGGCCCGTAGGTCAGACGATCTAACTTAGTAACGCCATCAACCAAGCCCGCGATTTCGTCACCGAAATCTGATCTCAATTCACTGAGGGAATAAGCCGTATCCTCCACGGTATCGTGCAAGAGCGCAGCGCAGATGGTGGCACTATCAAGACCTAGATCCATAAGGATTCCTGCGACTGCCACAGGATGAGTTATGTACGGATCACCGGACTTTCGCAATTGACCGGCATGCGCCTTATCAGCCTTCTCAAAGGCCAGCTCAAGGCGCTCGAGGTCTGAACTATTCCAAACCCCAGCAACTTTTTCGTGCAGTGGGGCTAAGAGAGACATGACCGGATTTTACCGATCTAGGGCTAACGCTTCTTGCTGCGCTTGGGTTGTGCCCGTTGAACGGGATTCACATCAGCTTCACCACTACCGCGTGAATTGACTCGCTTTGCAAGCGCAATCATTGCCGGCTCGCGTTCTCTCAAACCAGCCAGGACCGGCGTAGCGATAAAGAGCGAGGAGAAGGTACCGATGATCATTCCGATGAAGAGAACTAGAGCGATGTCCTTGAGTGTACCTGCACCAAGAAGACCGGCCCCGACGAATAAAAGTGATGCAATGGGCAACACTGCAACGATGGATGTGTTGATGGAACGAATCAAGGTTTGGTTGATCGCAAGGTTTGCCGCCTGTGAATAGGTCAATCGAGCGACTTGGGTGATGTTCTTCGTGTTCTCTCGAACCTTATCGAATACAACTACGGTGTCGTAGAGCGAATAAGCGAGAATGGTGAGGAATCCGATCAGAGTGGCTGGAGTAACTTCGAAACCAATCAACGCATAGATACCTACAGTGATGAATACGTCATGGAAGAGAGCCATGAAGGCGGCAACTGCCATCTTGGGTTCGAAAGTCATTGCAAGATAGAGCATCACAATGATCAAGAAGGCGACAAGTCCCGTGATGCCCTTGCGAGTGATCTCTTCACCCCACGATGGACCGATCGACTGAACATCGATCGATTCCACAGAAATTGCATATTTGGCCGCCAGAACGTCTTGGATCTCGGTCAATTCGGCCGGCTCTAAAGATTCCGTACGAATCGAAACCTTATTGTCTCCGATCTCTTGAACGATAAGTCCTTCAACGAAATCCAATGAAGAAACAGTTTCACGCGCATCATTTGCAGTGGCGCCGGTATCTGTGATCGTAACGACAGTGCCACCGCTGAACTCGATTCCCAGCTTCAAACCTTGAGTGAAGAAAGCCCCAACTGAGATGATGAAGAGCGCCAATGAAACCAAGTACCACTGTTTTCTTCTACCGACGAAGTCGATTGATACTTCGCCGCGATAGAGACGTCCACCAAGTGAACCTGAGTCAAACTTCTCAGACATGAGAACCTCTTTCAGCTGTCGATTTCAAACCCAAGTTCTTAGGCGTTAAACCACTGAATTTTCTTCCCTCTTGGAAATATCTCATACGAGCCAGCACCACAACGAGCGGCTTAGAGAAGAAGAAGATGACAAGTAAGTCGATCAACGTGCTTATACCGAGGGTGAATGCAAAGCCTCGCACGCCGCCCACGGCGAAGATGTAGAGCAGGACTGCAGCGATGAGAGAGACCACATCCGAGACGATGACTGTACGACGTGCACGTATCCACGCAGTTTCGACCGCGGTCTTAAGAGACCTTCCTTCGCGCAGCTCATCCCGAAGGCGTTCAAAGTAGACAATGAATGAATCCGCCGTGACGCCGATTGAAACAATCGTTCCTGCAATACCTGCGAGAGTTAATGTGTAACCAATCCACTCGCCAAGCAGCATGAAGGAAAGGATCACTACATACGCGGCCACTAGCAGCGAACCAACGGCTACGACTCCAAGGGCTCGGTAGTAGAACATCGCATAAACAACGGTCAGTAAGAGGCCAATCAATCCGGCTAGGAGACCCGCGTCGAGCTGCTCGGCGCCAAGCGTCGGAGACACCTGCTGCACCTCACCTCGTTCGAAAGCGAGCGGCAATGAACCGTACTTCAGCACATTGGCAAGGTCTTGCGCTTCTAACTGCGTGAAATCGCCTGTGATCTGCGCCTGTCCCCCAGTGATCGCCTCGTTGATACGTGGTGCGGAGACAACGAGTCCGTCCAAAACAATTGCCAGCTGATTCTGTGGGGTCGGAAAATTGACCACATCTGCTGTTACTTGTGCGAATTTCTTACCGCCCTCGCTTGAGAAGTCGAGAGAGACGTACCAACCAAGTGTTGTTGTAGCGTCATAGACAGCTTGAGCGCCAGAAACATCCGTTCCGAGCACTTGAGCCGGCGCAAGGAGGTACTTGACGAAGCCGTCACGATCACAGGCGACCATCGCTTGGTTTGGATCATCTAGGGTGCCGCCGCCTCGTTCCGCTGCAAGAGCACAATCTAAATCGCGAAATTCTTTTGCTATTTCAGGTGTGATGCCATCAGGCAGCGATGATTGATCGAGAAGGTCGGAGCCAGCTCCGTCAGTGGTCTCGATAAGCACTTGTCTAAAACGCAATTCCGCTGTTTGGCCCACCAGATCGATGATTCTTCGGCCGGTCTCTCCAGGAACTGAAATCACGATCTGACGATTGGTTCCTGTTCCTTGAGCTGATACTTCGCTCTCCGCAACGCCGACACCATCAACGCGCTGTCGGATGATGTTTACAGCTTGATCGATCGCCTCAGCCGTAACGGTTCCCTCTTCTCCAGGCTTAACTTTCGGCTGCAACGTCACTGACGTTCCGCCACGCAAATCAAGGCCAAGGTTGATCGAGGTCGCACCACTAAAGAGCGCTACACCACCCATCGTTAGTAGCGCTACAAAGAGGATCACCAACGTCCGAATCGGATTCGAAGGGGCTGGAGCTTGGTTAGCGGGATTCCGCGGGGAGCTATATGAATTGCGCTCGAAGGACATGAGGCGAGAGTCTAGTTCACCATCACTCAAAGAGAGTCGGTTCTGTCGTCGAACGTGGCGGCTCTTTGCTCAAATGGCGCCATCCGGCTGGGGTTGCTATTCGTCCCCGGGGTGTCCTGGAGATCATTCCTTGTCGTATCAGAAACGGTTCGCATACCGCCTCGATCGTTTCGCTCTCTTCGCCCACCGATATAGCCAATGTCGATAGACCTACTGGGCCTCCCTGAAAATTATCTATCAGCGAAGTGAGTATCGCGCGATCAAGGCGATCAAGGCCTCGATCATCCACTTCGTACATACTCAAGGCTTCGTGGGCATCATTGAGTGAAATCGAACCGTTACCGTGCACCTGGGCATAATCCCGGACCCGTCGCAGAAGGCGGTTGGCTATTCGAGGTGTACCTCTCGATCGCAATGCGATTTCGTCGACAGCCGACGTTTCGATTGCAATCTCCAATAAAGAAGCGCTCCGGGCAATGATCTTTGCCAAAAACTCACTGTCATAGAAATCCATTTGTGCAGTAAAGCCGAATCGATCACGTAGCGGTCCGGTCAACAAACCTGACCTGGTAGTCGCTCCGACAAGCGTAAAGGGTGCGATATCAAGTGGAATCGAAGTAGCTCCAGCACCTTTGCCCACTATGACATCGACACGAAAATCCTCCATGGCCATGTACAGCATCTCTTCAGCCGGACGAGCAATTCGATGAATTTCGTCGATGAAAAGCACCTCACCGGGAGTGATAGCCGACAAGATGGAAGCAAGGTCACCCGCGTGATGGATTGCAGGGCCTGAAGTCACTTTGATCGGAGCATTCATTTCTTGAGCAATAATCATGGCCAAAGTGGTCTTACCTAGACCCGGCGGTCCCGCCAAGAGGATGTGATCAGCTGTAGAAGAACGAGAGAGCGCTGCGCGAATCAAGGTTCCCAATTGATCCTTGACTCTCTCCTGTCCCACGAAATCTTTGAGTTTCTCGGGACGAAGTGCATGATCGATTTTCGCCTCGTCGCCAATCAACTCAGCACGAATCACAGATGGTTCTTGATCGAAAGAATCCGCCATCGACTATCGACCAGTTCGATTCAACAAAGCAAGTGATTCCTTTAGCGCAGTTTCGATGTCAACAGTTGGCGATATATCGGTGACCGCCAATTGGGCCTCTTTTTCACTATAACCAAGGTTGATTAGAGCAGCAGCCACAGTTCGCTTGATATTGCTCTCTACGCCCTTTGACGGTAGATCCATCTTCTCTCGTAATTCGAGAGTTATCCTCGAAGCTACTTTCTTACCTATACCAGGGATCTTCTCCAAGAATTGGAGATCTCCATCGATAATTGCAGCAGAGAGCTCCTCGGTCCTAGTGGTCGACATCATGGTGAGTGCAACTTTGGGACCAACACCGGATACGGTCTGCAGCATGCGAAATAAAGATCTTCTTGAGGATGAGGAGAATCCATATAGCGTCATGGAGTCTTCACGAACTATGAAGTCAGTAAAGAGATCCACTATTTCGCCTAAACCGCCAGAGGTAATATCTGATTTCGGAACCAGAGCATCTATTCCCAATCCGTTCACATCTATCGTTACAAGTGAATGATGGGCAGAATCGTTTCTATCGATGATCTCGCCACGAAGCCGACCGATCATTTCCGATCACCATTCTTTCGACTCAGCTCCTTCTTCATCGCCGCCTTGAGTTTCGCATCTCCCACACCGCGCCAGTGATGACATATCGCCAAAGCCAGTGCATCAGTAGTATCTACTGGCTTTGGTACTTCGCGAAGTCGAAGAATCCTTTTCACCATCTGCGCTACTTGGCTCTTGTCCGCCCTACCCGAACCTGTAACCGCTGCCTTCACCTCACTCGGGGTATGGAGTGCGATAGGGAGTCCACTCTTCGCTGCAAGCAAGATTGCCACCCCGGCAGCTTGCCCTGTGGCCATGGCCGTCTTCACATTGAGTTGAGAAAAGACTCGTTCAATTGCGATGACATCTGGGCTGGTTCGGTTGATCCATTCGTTAAGCCCTGCTTCTAGCGCAAGCAATCTTTGATCGATCTCGTCTTCTTTCGGAGTTCGAATGACACCAGAATCAACAAGTTCGAGCGAGGAACCTGACCCCTCGACGACCCCGATACCGCATCGAGTCAAACCTGGATCAACTCCCAAGACGCGCACCTGCTGAGATTAACTGAGGGATGCCATGATGTCGTCGGAGACATCGAAGTTGGCATATACATTCTGAACGTCGTCAAGATCCTCAATCGCTTCAATCAGAGAGAAGATCTTCTCGGCACCATCCTTATCGAGCGGGATATTCATGGATGGCAAGAGTGAGACTTCGGCGGATTCATACTCGTACCCGGCTCGCTCCACCGCAGAGCGAATATCCACCATCGCGTGTGGCTCACTCACAATCTCAAACGAACTTCCTAGGTCGTTGATCTCCTCGGCGCCTGCTTCAAGAGCAATCTCCATAAGGTCATCTTCGGAGATGATTCTTCCGTTCTGATCTTTGCCGACGATAACAACCCCTCGCCGATTGAATAGATATGAGACAGAACCGGGATCGGCCATCGTGCCGCCATTGCGCGTCACAGCGACGCGAACTTCGGAAGCAGCACGATTTCGGTTGTCACTCAAACACTCGATCAAGATCCCAACACCTTGTGGCCCATAACCTTCATAGAGGATCGTTTCGTATGCCGCTCCACCGGATTCCAGCCCAGCGCCCCGTTTGATCGCTCGATCGATATTGTCCGAGGGCACTGAATTCTTTCGTGCCTTTTGGATTGCGTCATAAAGCGTGGGATTTCCATCCGGATCGGCTCCCCCGGTTCGGGCAGATACCTCAATGGCTTTGACCAGCTTTGCGAAGATTTTCGCTCGACGTTTGTCGATGATCGCCTTCTTATGCTTGGTCGTAGCCCACTTGGAATGACCCGACATCTCACATCACCTTCCTCAGTGTCTACTTCTCGAGGAGTGATTCGACGTAACGACCACTTCCTCTAGAAAATACTTGTGGATTCGCGAGTCATTCGTCAATTCAGGGTGAAATGATGTTGCGAAATAGTTCTTGCTTCGCACGGCCACTGGATGTCCATCAACCTCAGCTAGAACCTCGACCGAATCTTTAACCCTCTCGACCCAAGGAGCTCGAATGAATACTGCGTTAAAGGCGAAAGGTTTCGCTGCATCGAACTGAATCTCGCTCTCAAAGGAATCTATCTGTCTACCGAAAGCATTCCTTCGAACTGTCATCTCAATGCCGCCGAAAGTTTCTTGTCCAACAATTCCATCAAGAACTTCATCTGCCAAAAGGATCATTCCTGCGCAGGAACCATAAACGGGCAACCCTGCACGAAGCCGCTCCCGTATCGGTTCAAAAAGTCCGAAGTTCCGAGCAAGTTTTGAGATGGTGGTCGATTCTCCGCCAGGGATCACGAGTGCGTCGCATGAAGATAGTTCGTCGATGGTCTTGACTGGTAATGCCTCAGCACCACACTCCGCAAAAGACCGAATGTGTTCACGAACATCGCCTTGGAGCGCAAGAACTCCGATGCGCGATTTCATGGAATCCGATTAAGAAACTTCTACCAGCCGCGTTCAGCAAGTCGGTGAGGGACTGGAATATCGGCGACGTTGATACCAACCATCGCTTCGCCAAGCCCCTTCGAAGTCTCTGCAACAACTTTCGGATCGTTGAAATAGGTGGTTGCCCTAACGATTGCTTCAGCACGCCGTTGTGGGTTGCCTGATTTGAAGATTCCAGAACCCACGAAAACCCCATCGGCGCCAAGTTGCATCATCATCGCCGCGTCAGCTGGAGTCGCAATACCGCCTGCGGTGAAGAGAACCACAGGCAATTTGCCCGTCTCGGCAACTTCTTTGACCAGCTCATAAGGAGCTTGTAACTCTTTCGCTGCGACGTAGAGCTCATCTTCGCGCATCGAAGAGAGGCGACGCATCTCGTCAGCGATCGAACGCATATGTGTGGTGGCATTTGAAACATCACCAGTTCCCGCTTCGCCCTTTGAACGAATCATCGCCGCGCCCTCATTGATTCGTCGTAACGCTTCACCAAGATTGGTTGCACCGCAAACGAAGGGCACTGTGAAATTCCATTTATCGATGTGATGCGTGTAGTCAGCCGGTGTGAGAACCTCAGATTCATCGATGTAATCGACACCAATCGCTTGAAGAACCTGGGCTTCAACGAAATGACCGATACGCGCCTTTGCCATGACTGGGATGGTGACGGTCGCCTGTATCTCGGCGATCATCTCTGGGTCTGACATTCGGGCAACGCCACCTTGGGCTCTAATGTCCGCAGGAACTCGTTCCAACGCCATGACTGCCACAGCTCCGGCGTCTTCAGCAATCTTGGCCTGTTCGGCGTTGACCACATCCATGATGACGCCACCTTTGAGCATTTCGGCCATGCCGCGTTTTACACGGGATGAGCCAATGACGCGGCCGGTTCCTGATTGCTCGGTAGAGCTAGACATCCTGATCTCCCTTGAGGTGCTGTTAAGGAGCGGAAGTCTACTTCGTGCCAGTCTTGCCTGTCTCTTTGGGTAGCTCCTCAAAGATGGGCTCATTATTCGTAAGTGCGATCCAAATTTGCCCTGGTTCAAAGTGAGCATCACTGCCATCAAGGAGTTTCCACTCTGTCTTTGACTCGAGCGTTGGCCTGCTCCAGATCGCCTCAATCGCTTGGCCATCTCGCAGGATGTAGCCACGTCCCTGACCTACAACATGATGCTTTGGAGTCACTCCGCCATAACGGTCACCGAATTCGGATGGCGAAATCTCAACCAACTGTATGACGAAAGTTGGTGACCCGAGTTGATATCCCTCTGGAGTCAGATTCGGCTGCCCATTGAAATCAAGAATCCAACGATCCTCTTGATTCGACCATGAAACTTTATATGTGGCAGCTGGCCATTTCACAGTCGCACTCTTGATCTCCTTACCGATACCTGGATTGTCGCCAAAGGTCCATCCTGGATCGCCAACTTCGTCAATGCTGTCGGCATTGGGATCAGTTTGTAGAAGTTTCTCCGGATAAACGAAGAGATTGGTCGGGGCGTACCGCAAATTATCTCGAACATAAACTGTTGCCGGATTTCTCTGCGCCCCTAGATTCGCGAGGTTCGCTGAATCAATGACCGGGTACATCTTCCTTTGGGCACCACTGAAAATGAAGCCAACCCGACCATATTCAGCCAAGATATCGATATCACTGATTCGAGCAGAACGAACCGGGCCAACCTTCACTGGATAGAACGAGGAATAAAGTGCAATCAGACGAGTTAGTCCTCCTTCGACCTGCTCGATGTAGACCACATCAGCGCTCTCAACGCCTACCTGCGGGTGGGCCGCCCTCGTATCGTCGACCTTCACTGCAATGATCTTCTGATTGATCCCCGGCAGACCCGTCAAAAGATTGCGTTCAACAGATCCTGTCGCATCAGATATCCCTTTTGAAATGGAATTGATCGCACCACAGCTTGCGACGAAAGTTGCTGCACTAAGAAGAACAATAAGTCTGACGAAGAACCTACGCTTCATACTTTCTCCTCAAAAGGATGTGTAACGGGAAGTGGAGCATGACCTGCTAACCGGAAGATCCGGACTATCAAACGAGATCTCTGAGCTCGTGTTGTCGCAACAGCCTCTTTATGAAGGGATATCGCCATATCGATCTTCCGCTGCACAGTGTGGAGTCTCTCAGACAAGGCTGGGTATCGAGTGAGAAAGTCCTCTGTCTCATCAAGCATTTCTAGGGTTGCAGTTAGACCTTCTTCCGCTGAAGATCTCTCATCTATCTCCGCTTCAGCAGCCAAGTATGCGGATTGAGTTAAAACTAATGAGAGTGCAGGGTCGCCTCCAGGAAGATGTGAAACTTCGAGAGCAAGCGCGGCCCTCTGCTGCAGCAATGCATCAAGTGATGCCCACGAGGTTTCAACCCGATGATGTAGGCGATCCAGTCTTCCTGCTGTGAATGTGAGATACCAAAGGAAGACGATGACCACTACGATCAATGAAATAAATAGGAATTCGCGTTCTCCCACTTTCAATTACCTTCCTGATTCGCTCTATTCCACTGTTTCGCCTCTGAGGCGAGACGTACTTTCTCCCGCTCGCCATTCTCCAGACGCGGTGTGACATAGTCATAAACATCCAAGATCTGTTTTGCAACGATTGGCCAGTCAAACCTCTCGGCACCCTTGGGGCTGAGCAGCGCTAACTCTCTCCGTTGTTTCTCATCCGATAAGAGTTCTATCGCTTTCTTCGCAAGATCTACCGAGTCCTCCGTCTTAAACGTTCGACCCCAACGTCCGTATTCGAGAACATCATTGAATGCGGCTAAATCGCTTGCCAAGATCGCAACGCCGGTAGCCATCGCCTCAGCAAGAATGATGCCAAAGGATTCGCCGCCAGTGTTTGGCGCTACATAGAGATCGACCGACTTGAAGAACTGTCGCTTCTCTTCGTCAGTAAGCATGCCAAGGAAAGTAAGCCGCCCTGCATGTTCGTCGGGGACATCCTTGAGAAATTCATCGGGTTCTCCTGGGCCAGCTACTAGAACACGAAGATCCGGGTGCACTTCCGTGATTCTCGGCAGGGCTTCAAGCAAGAGTGACAAGCCTTTGCGCTTTTCTTCGAACCTACCGATGAATCCAATGGTCTTCCCCAATTGCCATTCAAGTCGCGGCTGTGCATCTTGAAATGAAGGTAGGTCGATTCCATTCGGAATCACGATCGCGTCAGTATCGATATGTGTTCGCAAGGTTTCGCGAGCCACTTCACTCACAGCGATGCGTGCACGAAGTCGTTCGATAATCGGTTCGACTATCGGGACGATAGCGAAGGCGATCCGAATCTTCGGTGCTGCCACATGAAAAGTCCCCACCATCGGACCATCGGCCAACGAACAGGCAAGGAGTCCGAGACTTGGAATGGCAGGCTCGTGTATGTGGAGCAGATCAAAATCGTTCTGTGCGATCCACTGCCTGACCCTGGAGGCTGCGATTGGGCCAAAGAGAACTCGGGCGACTGCACCGTTATAAGGGATTGCAACCGGTCTTCCTGCAGGAACAACGAAATCATCTTGAACCGCTTCTTCATCATTGACTGGCGCAAGGACTGAAACGAAATGTCCGTCATTGATGAGATACCGAGCAAGATCACGGATATGTGCTTGAACACCGCCAGGCGCATCCCACCCGTAAGGTGAGACAAGACCGATTCTTAGTTTTCTATCCATGGCCCGTCAAACTACTTGCCCTCAACATCAAGAAAGACTCTCTGCAGCATATGCCAATCCTGGGGATACCTGGCGATTCCTATCTCGAAGTTGTTCGCTATCGATTGAACAATCTCTTGGATCGTTCTGCTTTGGGTTTGGATCGGTTCACTGAACTCAACATTGATACCGTCGTTTGTATAGGAAATATAAGCGGTGATCAACGGTGCACCAGTCTCACTCGCTAATTTGGCTGGCCCGGCAGGGAACTTGGCTCGCCTACCGAAAAAATCAATTTCAACGCCCTGACTGGAGAGATCTCGATCAGCGACCAGTGCAAGAAGTCGGCCTTGTTCAAGTCGCTCTTTTAAAATTCTAGTTACTCGAGCATCGAGATCCAACACCTCCATACCCATTGCCTGGCGATAAGCGAGGAATTTGCGGAAAAGTTTCTCTGGCTTGAGATGTTCAGCAACAGTGACAAGTGGATATCCCTCAGCACAGAAAAAGGCACCAGCATGATCCCAATTTCCAGCGTGAGGTAAGGCAACAATCAAACCTCTACCTTCTGCCATGAGTCGATCGAAAATATCTCGATTCGTTACTTGAACTGTGGAGCGAATCCGATCAGCACTCCAAGAAGGGAAACGAAAGGTGTCGATCCAGTATCGAAGATTGGAGCGCATCGCCTTTTCGAGAAGATCGTCAATTTGTTCTTTTGTGAGATGAGGGGCAACGGTTTCAAGATTAGATCGCAAACGCGACACTCTTTTTCCTCGTCTGTGAAGAGCGTATCGCGAGAGCAAGTCACCCAGACGATATGCGATTCGCTCTGGAAGGTATCGAATGACACTCCACGCCGCGGAATAGATCAGGTAACTCATGCAGACCGTAGAACTACGTAGAAGCGCTGGATCACAGTGATCATATTGAGAAGAACCAAGAACCAGAGGCCGACAATCACTGCGCTGTCGACACCCAATCCATAGAGACCGGTTGAAGTCAGGAGAATTATCAATCTCTCGGCTCGTTCTGCAATTCCAACTTCACAAGAAATCGATAAGGATTCCGCCTTTGCTTTGATGTAAGAGATGAAGAATCCCGATACAAGGGCCAACGTCAAAGGCAGAAGCCAACTCTCTGTATTGTCGATGCTCCAGAGAATCAATGCAATGTAAATCATGGCATCGCTGATTCGGTCGAGAGTCGAATCGAGTAGAGCGCCAAATCGCGAACCAGTGGAGCTTGTCAGCCTGGCAATCGTGCCATCAAAGAGGTCGCTCAATAGGAAGAATGCGATGACAAGGGTGCCAACGAAGAAATCCCCTCGAGTCAGAAAATAGAGAGAAGAGAACCACGAGCCAAGCGCTCCAATGATGGTGATGGCATTGGCACTCAATCCAAGATTGATCATTCCCTTGGCGAGGGGTGTAATCAATTTGGTTACTCCGCTTTTGAGAGGAATTCGAAGCACGCGGAGAGTCTACGTTCTCGGCTTCCGATAGGACATATTGTTACCTTATGCAGAGCGAAGTTAAGCCCGTAGGCGCCATTATCGCTTCACCTGATTCTCCTTATCCGGAAACCATCAAAGCTGATTTTCCCGAGGCTCAGTGGGAATCCACCACACCGTATGACCGCACCATAGATTTCGCACTCTTAGTGCTCGAGGCTGATCGCGGAATTTCTGCAGATGAAATTTCACGTTTTCACGCCCTTCGTGAAGCCCAAATTCCGGCACTCATATTGATCACCTCATTGATCACCGATGGCGATGCAGATAGGTGGGATTTTGATGATCTAACCATGTTGGCTAATCGCACATTAGAGGAAGTTGTAACTCCATACCTCGTTCTCCACGACGATGAAGGCCAACCGAGTGGTCTCTACGAACTAGCGACAAACACCATTATCGATTACAGCCTTTCGCATGTCGAAAGACGTCCAGCAGATGAGGATCTAAGGACACTGACTGCAGAATTTTGCACCGAATTCAACGAACAGAACTTCGATACATCTGATTTTGTCACAGGCTTGAGAGTTGTCGCCCTTCCTTACGTGCCAGAGCGTCGAGTGGGTATAGCTGAAACTGCTTATTTCATCACCAAGCTTCTGCCAATTCAGCCCTAACTTCATGCAGCAACTTAGGTAACACTTTGGTGCCGCCGATCAAGGGCATGAAATTTGCATCACCACTCCATCGAGGAATCACATGTTGATGAATATGTTCGGCAACTCCTGCGCCGGAGATCGCACCTTGATTCATCCCGAGGTTAAATCCTTGGGGAGATGAAACTTTCCGGAGCACTTCCATGGCATGAGAGGCAAGTTCCACCATCTCGGATCGTTCATCGCTGGTTAATTCAGTCAAGTCTGCGACATGACGAAATGTGCACACCAAGAGATGGCCAGGGTTGTACGGGTAGAGATTCAAAACGACATAATTATAACTAGCCCGATGAACTATCAGTGCGCTTTCATCATCTTTCGTAGGGATATCGCAGAAGGGACAGACCACCTGGTTTCCTGAAAGCGGGCGATTTTCACCTTTGAGGTAGGCCATCCGATGTGGCGCCCATAGCCGTTGCCAACGATCCGGTACGCCAACTCCCTCAAATGATTCGTAATCGCTCATCGTTTTGGAATTAGACCTGACGCCGTTGATCAATCGCCGAAGTGATCTCTTCGATAGCCGCATCGACCGGTATGCCATTCTTTTGCTCGCCATTTCGATACCGGAACGAAACTGCGCCATCTGTCATGTCTTGCTCTCCTGCGATGATCATGAAGGGAATCTTCTCGGCCTGGGCATTGCGGATTTTCTTCTGCATGCGATCATCTGATGCGTCGACCTCCGCTCGAATCCCCAAGCGTTTCATCTTCGAGACGATCTCTCCTAAATACGGCGCAAATGCTTCTGCAACTGGAATCGCCCGAACTTGCACTGGGGCTAGCCATGGGGGAAATGCACCCGCATAGTGTTCGGTAAGGACTCCAAAGAACCTTTCAATAGAGCCAAAAAGTGCTCGATGAATCATCACCGGACGGGCGCGAGAACCATCACTTGCCTGATACTCCAACTCAAATCGCTGAGGCAGTTGGAAATCCACTTGAATTGTTGACATCTGCCAGGTTCGACCGATGGCGTCCTTAGCTTGTACAGAGATTTTCGGACCATAGAACGCGGCGCCGCCCTTGTCTAAGACAAGTTCTAACGACTGCGCTCGAGCAGCACGTTCCAATGCTTCAGTGGCCTTGGCCCAATCTTCATCACTACCGACAAACTTCTCTTCGTTACGAGTTGAAAGTTCGAGATAGAAATCGTCAAGACCATAGTCGCGGAGCAAGTTCAAAACGAAAGAGAGCAAACTGTCCAACTCATTTGGCATCTGCTCTGGGGTGCAATAGATGTGCGCGTCATCCTGCGTGAAACCCCGTGCCCGAGTAAGACCGTGAATCACGCCGGATTTCTCATAGCGATAAACCGTCCCAAATTCGAAAAGGCGCAATGGAAGTTCACGATAGGAGCGTCCTCGAGATTGGAAGATCAAGTTATGGAACGGGCAATTCATTGGCTTCATGTAGTACTGAGCGCCTTGACGTTTGATCGCCCCTTCAGCCGTTCGCTCCTCATCAAGGATCATGGGCGGATACATACCCTCGGCATACCACTGCAGATGACCCGACTTCTCGAAGAGCGAAGACTTGGTCAGATGTGGTGAGTAAACAAATTCATATCCTTCTTCTTCATGCCTCCTGCGCGAATAATCCTCCATCGCTCGGCGCACGATTCCGCCCTTTGGATGAAATACAGCGAGACCGCTACCAATTTCTTCCGGAAAAGAGAAAAGGTCGAGTTCTTGTCCTAATCGACGGTGATCTCGCTTCTCCGCCTCAGCCAACAAGTTGAGATAACTCTCCAGCGCCTCTGATGATGGCCAGGCTGTCCCGTAGATCCGCTGGAGCATCGGATTCTTCTCGGATCCACGCCAGTAGGCTGCTGCAGACCTCATTAATTTGAAAGCTGGTATGTATTTCGTCGAAGGTAGATGTGGGCCGCGACAAAGATCAGACCAGACTGGTTGGCCATCTCGACCTAAATTGTCGTAGATGGTCAGCTCCCCCGCGCCAACTTCGACGCTTGCACCTTCGGTGTCATCGCTCTTTCCTTTGATGCCGATCAATTCACATTTATATGGCTCATGACTCAATTCCTTCAACGCGGAAGTCTCATCAGTGACGCGCCTTCGAAAACGTTGGCCATCCTTGATGATCTTGCGCATGATGGATTCAAGTGTCTCTAAGTCACCGGGAGTGAAAGGATCCTTCGGTTCAAAGTCGTAGTAAAAGCCATCCTTGATAGGAGGACCGATTCCCAGTCGCGTTTGCGAATTAACTTGCTGCACTGCCTGCGCTAGAACGTGGGCGGTCGAATGACGTAGCACGTTGAGCCCATCAGGGGAATCAATGCGAATTCCTTCAACGATGTCACCCTCATGAAGATCGCTCCATAAGTCCTTGAGCTCACCATTGATGCGACAAACCACTACGGCAGTTGGCCCAACCTTGGTTTCATCACCAAAGAGATGAAGCGCCTTTTGATCCGCAGCAACTTCAACCTTGGTCCCATCAAGAGTGACGGTTATGGACTCGGACACCGAGCAAGGTTAGCAAAGCGTCAATGCAGTGTGGTGAAGATCCAATATCCGACCGCAAAGACTGAGACCACTAATCCGACGGGAATGATGATCTTCAATTTCAGAAAGGGAGCCCGTTCACTTGCGGAAGTTGCTGCTTCACGCGCCTTTTGGACAGCACGTTTAGCCCACGCGAATTCAGTGGCAAGGATGGCCAATCCAATGATGAGAACTGCTATCCCCGGACCTGGTGTGATGATGAAAAGTAAACCGATGAAGGTAATGATTCCGCCGAAAAAACCGACAACAAGGCGCCATGCGAGTTTTCCCGCAGGGGTCGATTTGATCCAAGTAATTAGGTTCATGGATTGAGGTTCCGCTCTCTCCAATTCGCGAAGTCTTGTCGCAGTCTATCAACTTCACCTTGAGACGAATATGAAATGCCTTGGAATCGGCTGATTGCTTGAACCCCTCTGAGAGAGGACGAAAGGGCCAAGCACTCCACTTCTTGGAGCTCTTCACTCTTGATCACCTTCTCTTTGACCCCGAAATATTCAATGAGCAATTGGCGCGTGACTCCTGGCAGGCAACCTGAATCAAGTGATGGTGTCCACCACGTTGAACCATCCCAAACCAATACATTTGCGAGGGAACTCTCGATCACCTCTCCCCGATGGTTGGTGAAGATGGCATCATCGGCATTCTGACCCTTCGCATATCTCAACGCCCGGGCATTGAATCCATAAGAGAGACTTTTGAATCCAAGATCACGGTCAAGATGCTCAATCGAATTAGGATAGAGGACCAGAGTCAACGGATTCTTGGGAATCTCATGTTCTCGCGCAAAGATGAAAAGTTCACCATCAGATGTCTGAGTGAGTCGAATTCGACCAGTTCGCCCATCAAGCCAAGTTTGGGCCTCATCAAGACCGCTCTCGAATTCATTGAGGTGCAGAATCATCCTTAGCGCCGCTGCTTCAAACCTCTCGATGTGACGCCTGCGTGCGAAAATCTTGCCCTTTAACGCGAGCATCGTTTCAAAAAGGCCATCGCCAAGCCAGAGTCCTGAGGAAGAAGGATCCTGTGGCGGGGAAATATCCAAGTACTCCACTCTTCGACCGCTTTGCCATAAGAAATCAGTATTCATGTTCTGTCAGCAATCTCCATGAGGCGTTCGGCTTTCAATACCGTTTCTTGCCACTCAGCCACTGGTTCACTTCCCCAGGTGATTCCAGCTCCCGTTCCAAAATACGTCACTTCCGGATCAACGTTGAAATCTTTGAAGAAGGTTCTGATCAGGACAGAAAAGTGCGCCTTGCCATTCTGTATCCAACCAAGCGTTCCACAATAAGGTCCACGATACTTCTCAAAGCGCTTGATGACTTCAAGCGCCGAACTTTTTGGAGCTCCAGATATCGATCCGGCAGGAGTCATCCTTTTAAGTAACTGACTCCACGTTATGTCAGTTTTTAGTTGACCCGATACATCAGAGACGAGGTGAAAGAGGCCCGGATGTTCTTCTACATCCAAAAGTCTCGGAACTACCACGCTGGACGGCTCACATAGCGGAGAGATGTCGTTGCGCATCAAATCAACGATCATCACATTCTCTGCAGAATCCTTCTTGGCGAAATTCCGATCTTTTGAGGTGCCCTTGATGGGAGATGTGGTAATTCTTCTTTTTCTGTCCCGTACATCCACCCTAAAGAATGTCTCGGGAGACGCTGATGCAATCTCCCACTTCTCACATCTCCAATAACCGGCAGCAGGTGCAGGATGATGATCATGGAAGAGAGAAAAGAGAGATTCAAGATTGAGAGGATCTTTAGTGCTCAACATTCGACAAGCATTGACCTGGTATACCCAACCTTTCTCAATCTCGCTCTTAATCTCGTCCAGATACTCGATGTAGTGATCCTGATCGAGAGTTGAATTCCAATGATGTATGGATCTGCCTACGGCTCCCCTCTTAAAGGGAACTTCGCTCCAGTCGTCGAAACGCATCACCCGCCATTGCCCCTCAAAGGTTCCCATGACTGCATAGAGGGATTCGGGTACGAGCTCGTCAGCGAGTGATTCGAGTGAATCGCTGATATGAACCGGGTTCTGACCGAAAAACCCATCCATCCAGAACTCGCCCGTCATGAAAGAACGGTACTTGAAGCAGTCTTTTGAGTGCCGCGCAACGATGCGATAGCCTTACCGACGCTTCGGCCAGTCGTTGGAAACTTCGGCTCGTCGGAGTCTTTGCGGACGTAGCGCAGCTGGTAGCGCGGAACCTTGCCAAGGTTCAGGTCGCGGGTTCGATCCCCGTCGTCCGCTCAAAAAATCCGTGAATGCAAGTTTGGTGGAGTGGCCGAGAGGCGAGGCTCGGGACTGCAAATCCCGCTACACGGGTTCAAATCCCGTCTCCACCTCCAGTTTTCTCATTGCGAAAGCGAGGTCTGGGATGAGCGAGGAATCTGTCCGCCCTTGGGGGCGCTACGAGGTTCTCGACGAAACCGAGAACCACAAAGTAAAAAGGATTCTGGTCTCACCAGGAAAAAGGCTTTCGTACCAAAGACATAAGTACAGAGCAGAACATTGGTTCATAGTCTCTGGATTAGGCGAAGTCACTGTTGAAGGCGAAGTCAGATCGGTCGCCGCGGGAGATTCCGTAGATGTAGCAATCGGGGCTCTGCACCGAATCGCGAATATTGGTTCGCATGAATTGGTCTTCATAGAAGTACAAACTGGAACCTACTTTGGTGAGGACGATATCGAGCGTGTGGAGGACGATTTCGGCAGATAAATTGAAGACAGGCGGGGTGCAATTGCTTCCTTGTGGCGGTAGCATCACGCCCCGCGGACGATTAGCGCAGCGGTAGCGCACTTCCTTGACATGGAAGGGGTCACTGGTTCGATCCCAGTATCGTCCACCACCGTTATGCAAATACTCTTTCGAAAGTGATCACCTAGGCTAAATGGGTTTTTAGAGGGCACTCAGGGAGAGCGCGATCTGCTCGGCTTGATCCCGAACCTCTGGAATCGCAGTGGTTTCAAAGCGCTCACCCAAAAGGATAGGACCGATCCCAAAGAGTCTCGGAACAATGTTTCCGCTCGAATCCAATATCTCAAAAGAAGGGAAATTCGTTGAGATACCCATGCCGAGAGGGCCGAACGAAATCAATCCGGTTTCTTTCATCTTCGAGATGAGAGGAAGGGATTCTGCGGAACGATAACCAGTTGTATTCACAACGAGATCAGCAACCATTTCCTCTTCGCCATTGATCGAAACCTTGATGCCTCCATCATCTATTGAGAACTGTGAGGACTGCATTTTTAGGATACGGAAACGTCCCTCGTCCGAGAACTTTGAAATCTCATCGGCGATCTCCGGTGACATTCGATGTCGATGTACATTCCACCAGCGCAGGTGTTGACTCCAAAAACTTTTCTTCGCTTCTTCGCTCCACTTAAACCATATCTCCGGCAATTCATGCCGAACGCCATCTTGCGCCGCCCTCCAATCGTCGCTAGCTTCTATATGTTTCCTAAGATCTTCCGGCGACTTTCTTGCCCATTCCGGTACAGGTAATGGAGCGGCGCGCACAGGGAGATGCTTTTCGGGCAAAGCCCCGGTTCGAGAGAGGCCGATTACCGTATTGTCAGAATTGCGTCTTAGGTGACTCAGCGCCAGGTCGACGAAAGTCAACCCCGTGCCCACCGAAACCATGACACCATCAAACGACGGAACGGTATCGCGCCACGGATCGCCAACGAATTTTGGAGACTGCGCAACCTCCATTGGAACGTTCAACGGATATGACAAACCTTGACCGAGCGCAAGGACGACCGAATCAAAAATGCCCAATGGACCGCCGTCTGCAATGACATGAAATTCATCTCCTACCTTCTCGATGCTTTGGACAACGGATCTATCGTGTCTGAACGAGATTGCAGAATTCTTGATCTGTTCCGAAAGGAATGTCTCCAAAAGGTATTGACCGTATCTACGCCTAGATATGAAATCCCCTGCGTCAGAGTTGGCCCAAGATTGAAAATGATTTGGCTGTGAAGGGAAAGCGGACATGCGTCCTGCCGGAACGTTGAGAAGATGAGCATCATCGAAGGTTCCATACGCTATTCCCGAACCCAGAGTGGCTCTGGGTTCTGCGATGGTGATGCTTGTTGGAATTGAGACTTTTCCCGCTAAATGGGTTGCTACCAATAGACCTGAGGCTCCCCCGCCCACGATCAGAATTTCTCGCATCATACCTCATCTCATATATTCCTACTAGACCTATAGACTATAACAAAGATATCGAGTTTCCCGATCAGGGGTGGATAATGTCTCAGTGAAAATAACTGCTTCAGTTGAGTATGCGATGCAGGCGCTTCTTGAGATCGCTGCTCACGACGGCAGTCCAGTTTCAGCGCACCTCATCTCCGAAGAACAAGGAATACCTCTCAAATATTTGGAATCGATTCTTCGCAAGTTAACTCAAGCGGCGATCCTCACTTCCACCCGCGGACCGCAAGGTGGTTATCAACTCTCCCGTCCTTTAAACAGGATCAATGTTGCTGATGTCATCCGTGTGATCGAAGGACCTTTGGCCGCAGTGGGGAATCGCGCACCTGAAGCAGCGAAATATCGCCATTCTGCCAAGCACCTTACAGATGTCTGGATTGCAACAAGAGTGGCGCTAAGGGATGTGTTGGAGCAGATTACCCTCGACGATATTTTCCGTGGGGAATTTGACCCGAAGATTCGGCAGGCCCTTCGCCGAAAAGATGCCTGGTCCAGACGGACTGAGTGACTACAAGAGTCCCATCGTCAATAGCGTCAAGATCACCGTTCCCAATGCAACCCGATAGATGACGAATGGAGCGAATGATTTGCTCGAGATGAATCTCATCAACCAGGCAATCACCGCATAGCCGACGCCCATGGCAACAAGAGTCGCAACGAAGGTCTCAGGAAGCGAGAATGCCCCTTGCGAACCTGAGATCGCTTCTGCGAGTTCATTGAACCCACTTGCAAAAACCGCTGGAATTGCCAGCAGGAACGAATAACGAAGCGCCTCTCTTCGCTCGTAACCAAGTAGGCGGCCCATAGCGATTGTTGCCCCGGATCGAGACACCCCTGGAATGAGAGCCATGGCTTGAGCAAATCCGTAGAGAAGCCCGTGAAAAAGAGAGAGCTCAGAGAGTTTCCGCCGAGAAGGCATCTTCCAATCCAAGAAACCTAGGATCAAACCAAAGATGATCAGCATGGAAGCCACGAGCCAAAGTGAACGGAATGTCGTTCGGATAGTGTCCTGTCCGAGATAACCGAGAACGAGTATGGGCAATGAACCCACAATGATCAACCATCCCAGCTTCGCATCACTTCTTTCGCTTGGACCAACATTTCGTTTTAAGGTCACAAGAGCGAACGAGCGAATAATCCTCAACAGGTCTTTTCTGAAATAGAACACGACAGCAAGTTCGGTTCCTATTTGAGTTATCGCGGTGAATGTTGCGCCTGGATCACCTGCCCGAGGCAAGAACTCACCGGCTATCCGAAGATGCGCACTTGAGGAAATGGGTAAGAACTCGGTCAATCCCTGCAGGATTCCCAGAAATATCGCTTCAAGCATCTTTACCCTCGCCACCGTTCCCGGCGTTCATCTTCTTGAGAGTCAATGCCATCACTCCACCTAGCCCCAACATCGCAACGGGATAGATCATGGCGATAGGTAGGGATGTCGCCTCAGAAATCAATCCGGTAATCGTTGGCCCGACGAAATACCCGGCAATACCTAAGAGTGCTACTCGTGCGATTCCCACCGAAGCTGGAATTCCTTTCACGGTTCCAGCTGCCAACATGAAAGCGGGAAAGACTGGCCCAATGCCGAAACCGGCAACGAAGAATCCGACCACCACGACAAGAAGAGCAAGTGAACTTGATTGATCTGAAAGAAACCACGCCGCCATGATCGAGGTCAACCAAATAAACGAAGAACCGATTGCGAGAAATGCGACGGATTCGTACATTCCAAAACGCGCATATAGTCGATCCCCAATGAATCTGCTGATAATCATCGCAAAGGCGAATGCTGCGAAGGCAGCGGCACTTAATCCCTTCTCGATCGAAAAATGATCCTCAAGGAGAATCCCTCCCCAGTCACTTGCAGATCCTTCTGCAATGAGCGCACCAACAGACCCAGCGCCCATCAGCCACAATGGAAGAACCAGCTTCCCACTCCATGGCACTCTATTTGGTTCCCCATCAGTTGCGCCTCGATGTTCGTCATGATGACCATCTAGAAGGAAGAAACTTGCGGGAATGTAGAGCACGATGGCTGTGACAGCGATCAAAAGCAGATTTTCACCTGGGGTCAGTACGTTCGAAATTGCGCCGCCAAATGCCGTTGTAGCGAAAGCTCCAGCACTCCAGGCTCCGTGAAATGAGGACATGTATCGCTTCGAGAGGAGCTTCTCGACCACTATTGCTTGTGAATTGACTGATACATCGATCGACGAATATCCAGCACCTAAGATGAATAAGCCGAGGACAAGCGCTTCGACATTCCCCGCTTGTGAAACGATGATCAAACCGGAGGGCATGACGAACTGCGCAACCAGTGTCACATTCCTGGAGCCAAATCGATGGATCAATCTTCCAGCGAATTGTGCGCCTAGCGCGGCACCAACACTGCTTGAGATGAGGACAAGACCGAAGAAGCCGTCAGAGAGCTCCAAGTTTCTCTTTATCTCAGGAATTCGCGGAACCCAAGCCATGGAGACGATGCCCATCAAGAAAAAGAGTCCCCATAGAGAATTGCGAGCGGCATGGGCGCTGTTTTTTCGACTACAAATGTTTTTGATTCCGAATCCAATCCTTTGCTTCATTACATTCGTCATCAATCCTCAACCGTGATTCCCTCGACGGCTAGGGAACCATCCGTCTGAGTAAGGAAGTAGATCAATCTTCTCGCTCGTGAATCATCTGTGGTCACGGTAACCGCTTGCGCAAATCCAATATCGATGACGCGACATTCTCCGAATGCGAGAGATGTCCCCGAGAGCAGCATTGGATAATTGGTTCCTACGATGAGGGAAAACCTCTCGATATCGACATCTTCACGGAAACTCGCTGAAAAATAGGAGTATGCCGCGGCAACATTTTGCGATTTGAATGAGAACGCTTGATTTTGAATCAGATTCTGTATCTCTCGAGCATCCGAATCTTCGCAGGCAACGGTGGCCGTTACTTCACGATCCGAAGTAACGACACCTGAAAAGAGCGATGCGGCAAGCGAGAGAATGAGAACTATCACCAGGCCTAGGGTCAATTGCTTGCGATAACGAAACATCCTAGGAATCCACCGCTAATCGCTCGACGAAGTTAAGCGATTCTTCGAAAATGACATCCGCATCATAATCAAGGGTCGCAACGTGATAACTATTGGTCAGTTCGATCCGAGTCTTATCTGAACTGGCAATTCCGTCCAAGATGATTTCAGTATTCGAGACCGGAAGGACATGATCATCGACGCTGTGAAAAAGCAGAGTAGGTACTTTGATTCGATCCAATTGCCTCTTAGTCACTTTCAGGAACTTGTTGAGTTCAAGCACTCCCCTGGTTGGCAGGACGTCATAGCCATACTCATCGACGCCGGGCTTCTTGATGTCATCTCCGACTGAGGGAAGTCCCTTTACGAATTTCGCGATGAGTGGTCCGAATTTGATGCGAACACCTGGAATGTGGATCATCGGGTTGACAAGAACTATGCCAGCGAGTTTCTCCCCTAACGAAGAAGACGCGTGCTTTGCTGCTACATGTAGAGTGTTCGCGCCGCCCTTTGAAAGACCAAAGACAAAGATTTTCTCGCAGGTTTGCGTAAGTGAGGAGAGCTCTTGCTCGACCTTATCGGGCCACTCTTGCCATGAAATTTCATTGAGATCCTGCCATTTCGTTCCGTGCCCAGGAATCCGGGGAACGCGAACCATGTAACCGCGCTCTTCAAAGTAATGCGCCCATGGACGCATCGATGCAGGCGATCCGGTGAATCCATGAACGAAAACAATCCCGATTCTTCGGTTCTTGCCAGAGCCTTCGGAGGCATAGTCTTCAAGCCAGCCTTGAGGCGCCCCTTCAGTTCCCATGCCGCGAAATCTATCGGCTTCGCCCACTTCGATCTCTGATGTCGGTGTTAAAGGGTAATTTCAAGCCCGTGGATGGCCAGGCTTCGTTTTCAGACCTTGGGATGGATCTTCGAGATGCGATTTTCGTCGTCGTCGATCTCGAGACAACTGGTGGCTCGCCAGATGATTCGGAGATCACTGAAATTGGGGCTGTGAAGGTCAAGGGTGGCGAAATCCTCGGAGAGTTCCAAACTCTGGTGAATCCCGGAATTGAGATTCCGCCGTTCATTACAGTTCTGACTGGCATCACTCAATCTATGGTCATTGAAGCACCGACCATCAATGAAGTGCTTCCCGCTTTCTTCGAATTCGCAGGGTCACATGAGAACACATTCCTGGTGGCCCATAACGCTCCATTCGATATCTCATTTCTCCGAGCTGCTTCTATTCGATCCCATCGACTCTGGCCCAAGTACCGCGTACTCGATACAGCGAAGATCGCAAGAAGGGTGTTAACTCGGGACGAGGTCCCCAACAACAAACTCTCAACCCTTGCTCCCTATTTCGGCGCCATCAGCACGCCAAACCACCGAGCGCTCGATGACGCTAGAGCTACAGTCGATGTTTTGCATGGTTTGATCTCTCGCCTTGGAACATTTGGAGTAAGCACGGTCGAAGATCTCATCGACTTCTCCAATCGATTAACTCCAGCGCAGCAAAGTAAGCGCCATCTACTTCAAGGACTTCCAAAGGCACCTGGTCTATATATTTTTCGCGGACCTGATGATGAGGCCCTCTACGTGGGTGTCTCCAAGAACATCGCCTCACGGGTAAGAAATTATTTTTCTAGTTCTGAAGCACGCAGTCGAGTACTAGAGATGATCGGGATTGCAGAACGGATCGAAACCATTGTTACTGCAACTGTCACGGAGGCAGAGATCCGCGAAATCAGGTTGATCAAAAGCCTCAAGCCTCGCTACAACCGTCGATCAAAGTTCCCAGAAAAGAAAGTTTGGATCCGATTGTCCGATGAAAGGTTTCCACGCCTGATAACTACACGCGGTTTTCAATCCCTCAACGATGAGGATGGATGGGCTGGCCCTTTCAGTGGCGTTGAAGAAGCTGAGGCTGCTAAATCGGCAATCTACGAGTTAGTCAAGATCAGACAATGCGCGATTGCAATCACTTCGAAATCGACTGAATTGGCTTCGCCCTGTGCCCTCTACGAGATGAAGCGCTGTGACGCCCCTTGTATCGGAGCTCAGTCGGTTGAAAGTTATCGTTCCATTTCAATTGAGGTTCGAGAGCTTCTGCACGGAGATGCCTCACGCTTAGAGGGCAATATCCGTGATCGCATGAACGAGCTCTCCCTCGAGGAGCGATTTGAAGATGCTCTTCTGCTAAGAAATCGCCTCTCATCCTTTGCCAGAGGAGTGGGAAGAGGACAGCAGATACGAAGTCTCAGTCGTGTCAGAGAGATCATCCTTCGTAACGGTGAAGAAATCCTCCTCATTCGTCGAGGTAAGTTAGCTGCGACGCTTTCGATATCCAAGGATCATCCGCACTTGGATGAACCTGGATTGATTGAGCGAATAAGAGCCATGGGTGAAATCGTTCCCGATGATTCAACGATTCTTCCCTCTGGAAATTACGAAGAGACTGAGAAACTATTGCGAATTCTTGATGACGAAGTTGAGCTCCTAGCAATTGATGAGGCTGATGCACCGTGGTGCATGAAAATCGGTAGCGCCGCAGCGCTTAAATTCAAGTTATCCGAGAATTTGAGCGACACTCTTCGCCAGGGTGAACGGATCGATGGGATGAGTTACAACCGCTTCCGCACCTGACCAACCTGCGAGCCATGCATCTTGAGCCCGACCCGTGATAACCAAAGTTGGCGGGCAATTAAAGATCTCGTCTTTGACCTGACGAGCTATTCCCATGCCGCCCTCTGGAACTGCTTCACCATCTAGGATCAAGAGATCAGGGCGAGATTTGCTGGCCGCAAACTCTTTAACGGCCGTACCCGTGGCAAATTCGACGATCTTATGTTCCGGATGGCTAGAGGAAACTCGTCGGCCAAGGGCCTTGATGACCGCCTCTCGCACAGCAACGTCATCGGAGTAGACGGCAAAAACCAACTTCTTCGCCTCTGACTGATAGTTGATTTCCGGCGTTGCTTTGGCACCACTTTCCATGACAGGCAGTCTAATAGAGCCCACATCACGGATTGAATACTCAGAAAACCCCACTAGGTCCGGTTCATAAAAGTGGCGAGCGCCACCCCGTTTTGCGAGAGAACTTGCCAGTCAGACCGAGAGAAATCACTTCCCTATGAGGAATAATCGCCCCATGTCTCAGGCTGTCGCCACACCAGGTCTTAAGGTGAATCGCCCCAATATCGTCGCAGTCGGAACGATCATCTGGCTCTCCAGTGAGTTGATGTTCTTTGCCGCGCTCTTCGCGATGTATTTCACCACACGCGCAGTTCAAGGCCCAGAGATTTGGGCAGAATCCACGGCGCTTTTGGATATTCCCTTTGCTTCGGTGAACACAACGATTCTCGTCCTCTCCTCTGTCACATGTCAGTTCGGAGTCTTTGCAGCTGAACGCTTCCAAGCTCGTCGCACTGGCTCTCTGATGCAGTGGAGTACATGGGGCATGCGGGAATGGTTTGCGCTCACCTTCCTTATGGGAGCCGTCTTTATCGGTGGACAGGTTTATGAATATGCGAAACTGGTTTCGGAGGGACTTACTCTCTCTTCGTCCCCTTATGGATCTGTCTTCTACATGACCACTGGCTTCCACGGTCTACACGTCACTGGCGGTTTGATCGCATTCCTAATCGTGATGGTTCGAACCTTCCGTGCCGGTCGTTTTGGCCATAGGCAAGCAACCACGGCGATCGTTGTCTCTTATTACTGGCATTTCGTTGACATCGTCTGGATCGCCCTCTTCTCTGCGATCTATCTGATCAAGTAAAACGGCGCGCGGATATGAGAATCGATATTTCAAATACCAAGGAATCCATCAAGGACAAGGGAGAGCTCTAAGTGTCTCGACTTTCAAAGTGGCGCAACCATAGGTTTGCACGTCCGCTTCTATTGATCTGCGGCCTCTTCCTTGCATCTGGGATCTTCGCAGCTGCAAATGCAGCGACAGAAGCAATCACCGAGGATGCTGTTGCCATTTCGGCAGATAAGAGCACCCTCATCCGTGAAGGCAAGGAGATCTTTGCTCGCGGTTGCTCCTCATGCCACGGGCTCAACGCAGAGGGGGCTGGCGCGGCACCGTCACTTATCGGAGTCGGAGCAGCATCGGTCGATTTCCAAGTTGCAACAGGTCGTATGCCTATGGCAGACATGAGCCAACAAGCGATGCGAAAGCCTCCTGTCTATGACGAAGCAGAGACTGCGGCGCTCGCTGCTTATGTTGCATCGTTGGCGCCCGGACCAGCGGCCATCACAAATGAAGAACTTTCTTGGGAGCGCGATGGAAACGCTGCCTCGGGCGGAACGCTATTTAGAAATAATTGCGCGATGTGTCACAACCTTGCTGGCCAAGGTGGCGCGCTCACACGAGGAAAATACGCACCAACAGTCATGGGTGTCGAACCACGTCACATCTATGAAGCGATGATTACTGGACCACAAGCAATGCCAGTCTTTGGAGACAAGGTCATCACGCCAGAAGAGAAACTCGACATCATCAAGTGGATCAAAGAAGTCGAATCGGAACCATCATTGGGTGGTGCGACGCTAGGGCGTGTTGGACCTGTAACTGAAGGTCTTCTCGCCTGGACGCTTGGACTCGGTCTACTTATTGGAGTCGCTGTCTGGCTCACTTCGAAGGCGAGGTAAGTAATGTCCATTCAACCGATCCAAGATCCGGGGTTACCAACACACGTTCACCGCAAGGCTGATACTGACCCCGTTGCCGCAAAGCGTGCAGAGCGACAGGTTGCGATCCTCTTCCTCATCTCAGCTTTAGGTACCTTGCTCTTCATTTACTCTTATGTGGGTATTGACCAAGATCAATTGATCTTCCTCCCGGTCATTGGCACCACGAATGCTCATCAACTCTTCCTCGGTCTCGGATTGGCTGTCTCTCTTTTCTTCATCGGAATGGGCGCAGTTCACTGGGCAAAGACTCTGATGCCAGATCACGAAGTGGTCGATTATCGAAAAGAACAACGTTCAAAGGACGAGGATCGAGAGGCCTTTGTCTCCACCGTCAAAGAACAAGGAGCAACTGCTGGGCTTGGTCGACGAACATTGATCAAAAGAACTTTAGGTCTATCGCTCGGTCTTGCTGGCCTCTCCCCCTTGCTCCTTCTGCGCGACTTGGGTCCACTTCCCGGCAATGAATTGAATGAGACAAATTGGCGTTCCGGCACTCGCCTTCTCACAGACCCAGCACTTCGTCCTATTCGTCCCGCAGATATCGAAGTGGGTGCCGTGGCTCAAGTTTTGCCGCAACTACCTGAAGGCCGCGAAAGGACTCTCAATGACATTGCCAAGGATGCCCTTTTGCTCATCAGAGTTCGCCCAGAGGATTTCAATTTAACTGAAGAGCGCCTCTCCTGGACATATGAAGGCATCATTGCGTTCTCAAAGATCTGTTCGCACATGGGTTGTGCAGTCGCCCTCTATGAACAGACGACGAAACATCTGCTCTGTCCTTGCCACCAATCCACTTTTGACGTCACGCGCGCAGCTGAAGTGATCTTCGGTCCGGCAGCTAGACCTCTCCCGCAACTTCCCATCGGCGTTGACTCTGAAGGTTATCTCGTAGCAAAAGCACCATTCAATGAAGCAGTTGGACCTAGTTTCTGGGGGCGTGATTCCGCATGAAAGCACGTGAGAGAGCAGCAGGCGCCGTAGCGAACTACATCGACGAGCGCACAGGCGCAGCGAAGTGGATGAAGAAGACGCTCACCAAAGTCTTTCCTGATCACTGGTCCTTCATGCTCGGTGAGATCGTGATGTACTCCTTCATCATCCTTCTTCTTTCGGGAACCTTCCTTACCTTCTGGTTTGACCCATCCATGCGAGAGGTCGAATATGAAGGTTCGTATGAGCCCCTTGAAGGCGTACATATGTCCGCTGCATACGCATCAGCGCTACACATTTCCTTCGATGTTCGTGGTGGTCTCTTAATGCGCCAAATTCACCACTGGGCTGCGCTCATCTTCTTGGCTGCAATGGTCGCTCACCTTCTCCGTGTTTTCTTCACCGGTGCATTCCGCAAGCCGCGCGAGATGAACTGGATCATAGGTGTCGGTTTGTTGACGTTAGGAATCGTCGAAGGTTTCTTGGGTTATTCACTTCCGGACGATCTCCTTTCTGGAACTGGAATCCGTATCGCTGAAGCGATCATGCAAGCGATACCCGTCGTTGGCTCCTACATCTCCTACTTCGTCTTTGGCGGAGCCTTCCCGGGCGAACTCTTCATCCCCCGTATCTACACCGTTCACGTCCTCTTGATACCCGGAATCTTCTTGGCGTTGATCACGGCACACTTGATGTTGGTCTGGTACCAAAAGCACACCCAATATCCAGGACCAGGGCGCACTGAGAAAAATGTCGTGGGCTACCCACTCCTTCCCGTCTACATGGCGAAGGCTGGCGGTTTCTTCTTCATCGTATTTGGTTTCACTGCCTTCCTTGGAGCCGTGGCCCAGATCAATCCGATTTGGATCTATGGGCCGTATACGCCGGCACAGATTGGCGCTGGTTCCCAGCCTGACTGGTACATGGGCTGGCTAGATGGCTTGGTCCGCATGGCCCCTCCTATCGAGACACATGCTTTCGGAATCACGATTTCTTGGAACATTCTCATTCCTGGCCTTATCGTCCCTGGAATCCTCTTCACCTTGATGGCGCTCTATCCATTCATCGAAAGTTGGATCACGGGCGATAAACGAGAACACCACATCCTCGATCGTCCTCGGAATAATCCAAACCGAACCGCTATCGGGGCAATGGCGCTCACCTTCATGCTGGTTACCTTGATCAATGGCGGTAACGATCTTCTTGCCACCCATTTTGATCTCTCTATCAATCAGATCATGTGGTTTAGTCGAATCGGTGTATTCGTCCTACCGCCTATCGCTTTCGTGGTGACAAAGCGAATCTGTATTGCACTTCAACGAGCTGACCGCGAGATGGTCCTTCATGGTAAGGAGAGCGGTCGTCTTGTGATGCTGCCGCACGGAGAATTCATTGAGGTTCATACCCCACTCTCCTCTGAAAAGGCATACACACTGACCTCACATGAACAGCTGCCGCCACTTCTCGCACCTGATAGCGATGACCGGGGCGTGGCTCTACCGCGCGGATTTAGAAGTCGTCTTCGAGCTCGCTGGTCTGCTGCAGCGTCAGAACAGGTTGCTAAACCTACGGTCGAAGAGTTGAAGGAGATTGAACACCACTAGTCGTGTTGGTGTATCAATGCTTTAAGCTTCGAGAAGTTCCTTTAGTCGCACCAGCGTCTTAGCCATCATGATGGGATTGGCCTTGAGTGCGCCTGTCATCTCCAGCCAGCGCCTACTGCGTGATGGTCGTGCGTCAAACTCCTCGCGCACAAGAGTTCGGTTCTCATCAAGCGGCGTTAATTTGTACCGCCACTCCCACCTCATGAGATGCCGCCAGGCGATCTCTCGGTCTTCCTCAAAAGTCACCACCTCGTTAGTGATCCGATACGGGACTTTGATTCTCATCGACATCCCAAATTTCGCGCCAAGGTAGAGACGTTTCGGACCGGAGAGCACGCCTTTGACGCTTTCCGAGCCGTCAATGAGTGCGTGCTTCGCTGGATCTGCAAGAAGATCGAAGATGGTCCGAGCTGATGCATTGACTTCGATTTGAGCGGCGAGAAGAAGTGGATCGCCGGTATCGATGATCTCAGCTCTAGCCCGCTCCACTATGAAGTCGATTTCTAATGCTGTTGATATTCGGGCTTCTCGTATTCAAGCACGAGGCCCATGACAGAGATGACGAGTGCGCCGACGCCGATAAGGAAGAGCCACCAACCGATGATCAGTCCCAAGCCCGTCAACGTGGAAGAGAAACCTATTGCGAGGGGCCACCACGAATAAGGAGGAAAGAAGCCAATCTCCCCTGCCCCTTCCGCAATCTCAGCTTCCAACCGATCCTCTGGAAGCTGATTTCCAAGTCGTCGATGGGTGAACCAGAAGTAGAAGGCGATGATGAGTGAGAGACCTGCACTGAGAGTCAAAGCCGTTATTCCAACTAGTTCGCCGCCCTGTAACCAGTAGACCACGGTCACCAAGGTGTAGAAGAAGGTAAGGAATGCGAAGAGCTGCCAGCCGAACTTCATCGATTAATGTCCCAACTTCTCAGTCTGAATATCTGGATACTTCAAATCGAAAGCTGGTCGCTCGGAGCGAATCCTTGGAATCGAATGAAAGTTATGTCGAGGAGGTGGGCAACTGGTCGCCCACTCCAATGATGCTCCGTAACCCCACGGATCATCCACGTTGACTTTCGGTGAGGTGCGAGAAATCCAAACGTTAATAGCAAATGGGATCATGGAGATCGCTAGGAGCGCAGCTCCAACCGTAGAAACCATATTCATGAAGGTGAAACCGTCAGTCGCAAGGTAATCGGCATAACGACGTGGGAATCCCTTGATACCAAGCCAATGCTGGATCAGGAAGGTGGTGTGGAAGCCGATAAAGAGGATCCAGAAATGGATCTTTCCAAGGCGTT